>Ga0316217_10000386_pt1 | contig 63411 bp, 50 predicted proteins | sample 1anoAmetaG_FD_203633 | JGI IMG/M metagenome (GOLD analysis project Ga0316217, IMG submission 203633) | Freshwater microbial communities from Trout Bog Lake, Wisconsin, USA - 1anoA | ecosystem: Environmental > Aquatic > Freshwater > Lake > Hypolimnion/Profundal zone | place: USA: Wisconsin... | reverse complement strand
GCGCCGGGGTCGAACCGGCGACCAGAAGATTAAGAGTCTACTGCTCTGCCAACTGAGCTAGCGGCCCGGATAAACCGGATTGTAACGTTTACGTCTTGTTCACAAAAAAACCCTGAAGAAGCTCAGGGCGTTCTTTTTGTTTGGCGTCCCCAGCCGGATTTGAACCGGCGTCGCTGCCGTGAAAGGGCAGTGTCCTGGGCCGGGCTAGACGATGGGGACAGGACGGCTGTAGCTACATATATGCTACATAATGCCAAGTTTTTGAAACACCATGCCAGGGGGCCAGCTCTTAACCCCCTGATAAAATGGTGAGCCGCGTTGGGATCGAACCAACGACCACCTGATTAAAAGTCAGGTGCTCTACCAACTGAGCTAGCGGCTCAAACAGCCCTACTAAAGCAAGAACAACCTTATAGCAAATTGAAAACGGCCCGTCAACACCTTTCTTGAAAAATTATGCCCGCTCGAAAGGGTTCCTGAGCATGATGGTCTCGTCCCGGCGGGGACCGACGGAAACCAGCACGATCGGGGCGCCGGACAGCTCCTCTATGCGCTTCACGTAGTTGCGGGCGTTTTCGGGAAGCTCCGCCAAGGTCTTGACGCCGGTGATGTCCTCGCTCCAGCCGGGGAGTTCCTGGTAGATCGGGGTGCACTGCTCCATGATTTCCAGGCTGGCGGGCACCTCTTCGAGCACCGCCCCCTGGTAGGTGTAGGCGGTGCAGACCTTCACCGTCTCCAGGCCGGACAAGACGTCGAGCTTGGTGATGGCGATGCCGGAAAGCCCGTTCACCCGGACCGCGTAGCGTGCCACCGGAGCGTCGAACCAGCCGCAGCGGCGCGGGCGCCCCGTGGTGGAGCCGAACTCGCGCCCGGCCTGCCGCAGTGCTTCGCCAGCCTCGTCCAGGAGCTCGGTGGGGAAGGGGCCGGAGCCCACCCGGGTGGCGTAGGCCTTCGATATGCCGATCACCTCGTGGATCTCGCGCGGGCTGACGCCGGAGCCGGTGCAGGCCCCGCCGGAGCAGGTGGAAGAGGAGGTGACGAACGGGTAGGTGCCATGGTCCACGTCGAGGAGCGTCCCCTGGGCTCCCTCGAAGAGCAGGCTCTTGCCGGCCAGGATGTCCTTGTGCAGGAGGAGCGAGGTGTCTGCCGCGTACTTCCTCAGCGTCTCGGCGTACCCCATGTACTCGTCGTAGATCTCCTGGAAGGTGAACGGCTTGTCCCCCAGAAGCTGGGTGAGGATCAGGTTCTTCTCCTCGAGGACCTCCTTCACCTTGCGGGTGAAGGTCTTCTCGTTCAGGAGGTCCATGAGCCGGATGCCGCGGCGCCCGGTCTTGTCCTCGTAGCAGGGTCCGATGCCGCGGCCGGTGGTGCCGATCTTCTTGGCACCGCTTTTCGCCTCGCGCGCGATGTCTATCCTCTTGTGGTACGGCATGATGATGTGCAGCGCCTCGGAGAGGAGCAGCGCGGAGTCGTCCTTCAGGTACCCGTTCGCCTTAAGCCGGGTGATCTCCATGATGAAGACCTCCGGGTCGAGCACCACGCCGTTGCCGATGACGCAGCGCGTCCCTTCGTGCAGTATGCCGGAGGGGATCAGGTGCAAAATCACCTTCTCGTCCCCGACCACCAGCGTGTGCCCGGCGTTGTTGCCACCCTGGTAGCGCACCACGGCGTCGGCAAACTCCGTGTAGATGTCCACTACCTTCCCTTTCCCTTCATCACCCCACTGGGCACCGATTACCACCACGTTTGCCATGATTTAATCCCCTTGCAGATCGAATTTCAGATCCAGACCCTTCTCGAATAGCGCTTCACGGCTCAGGGTGATGCCGCGTCGGTCCGCGACCCGCACGACGTAAAGCTGGTCGCTTGGGGAGTTTTCCGCACCGATCACCAAAAGCCACCGGATGTCCATCTTCTTGGCGTAGTCAAGCGAGCTCTCGAAGTCACGCTTTATGATGTCGCGGGCCGAGGTGTAGCCGAGGGCCCGGAGCTGCTGTGCCATCTCGAGCGCCTCACGGCGCTCGTCCTTCTGGTTGAAGACCAGGAAGTCGCGGCCGATACTCGCCTCCACGTCCGGCCTCTTGGAGAGACTTGCCAGCAGAACCATGATGTTGAAGGCGAATCCGGTGGCCGGCGCCGGGTAGCCGTATTTCGCGGTCAGGTCGTCGTAGCGGCCGCCGCTGCAGACCGCCTCGCCCACGCCGGGGACGAACCCCTCGAAGGTGATGCCGGTATGGTAGTCGAGCCCCCGGATCTCGCCCAGGTCAACGGTCAGATACTCCGACACCCCGTGGATGTCGAGGATCTCCAGCACCTGGGAGAGGTTGTCCAGGGCCCGCCTGGAGCGCTCGTTGCCGACCATGCGCCGCGCCTCGTCCAGCACCTCGCGCCCGCCGTAAAGCCTCGGCAGGAGCAGGATCTCCTGCTTCACCCGGTCGGGGACGGTTTCGGGGTCGAGGATGCTCGCCACGGCGGAGACGTCCTTCTTGGCGATCGCCTCCTGCAGACGGAGCTGCACCGGGCGCGGCAGCCCCGAGGCTTCCATGATGCCGCGGTAGAAGGCAACCTGACCCAGGTCGATCTTGAAGCCGGAAAAGCCGAGGTTTTTCAGGACCTCGACGGCCATGGCGACCATCTCGGCGTCCGCCTCGGGCGAGTCGAGTCCGATCAGCTCCACGCCGGACTGGAAGATCTCCCGGCTGCGGCCGGACTGCATCTCAGCCTGGCGCAACACCCGGCCGTTGTAGTAGATGCGGTGGGGGAGCGGCAGGGAGTGCATGCGGGTGGCGACGATACGAGCCACCTGCGGCGTGATGTCGGGGGGGATGGCCAGAAGCTTCCCGGTCTGCCGGTCGTCGAAGCGGAAGGTCTTGCCGCGCAACTCCTCACCCAAGCCGAGGGCGAGCACCTCCTCGAATTCGAGCAGCGGGGTGATCATGCGCCTGAAGCCCCAGAGGTCGAAGACGCGGTGGATGCGCGCGGCAATGAAGGTGATCTTGTCGGCAGTTTCCGGGAGAAAATCGCTCACTCCTTTGGGGAGCGGCGCTTCTATGCATGAAGGGTTGGTCACAGTTAGGTCCTGAAGCTGATGCTTGCGGGTCCGGTAAATACCGGGCAAAAAAGGAGAAAGCTACCAGTATAGCCGGGGGAAGTCAACGGTTAATTCCCTCCGGGCAGCCTATTTGTCGTAGCGTACCACCCGGATCACGCTGGCACCGCTTGTGACGATCCCTTCCTTCTGGACCACCTCCAACAGCACGAGATCCCCTGAGCGCGGTTCGAAGAAGTAATCCGCCAGGTAGGAATTGCTCTGCTTCGTTCTGCCGCGCTCTTCCAGAGAAGAGCCGTTCCAGGCTAAGGAAACGATCGAGTGCTTGGATAACGAGCGGACATTGCCGATGACGAAGCTGCCGGAGTTCTGGGGAACCACGATCTCACCGTTCTTGGTCACCGTGATGCGCTGGTCGATGAACTGCATCAGGGGCGCCCCCATTTCTCTCTCGTTGTATTTGTCGTGGCGCGGGAAAAAGGTCTCGCTTCCGCCGAACGTTTCGGAACTTCTCCAGAGCTCTTCCCCGGCAGCCGAGTACACGATCAGGAAGCCCCCTTCATTGAGTACCACGAAGAAGCTTGCCCCGGCTGGATCCCGCATCATGTTGAAGCTGAAGAGGTTGGCGCTGCGTGGCAGCACGATCGGTTTTTTTAGTTCGATCCCGGCAGCCGCCTCGGCGACCTCGTAGACCGGGCCGTAGAAGTCGTCATGCCCGAGCTGCTGGGCGCAGATCCTGGGCTCGCCGCCGTAGAGTGCTAAGGAACGGAAAAGGTAGGGGAGATCTCTGGCAATTATCTTCAGCTCCCCTTTCTGGTACGAGTAAATCCGGGAGGAGGGGGTGTCGTCCTTCATGATGGTCAGGTAGGCCCTGAGGTTGCCGTCTTTGTCGGGTCCTGTGGAGTCCAGGGCGAGCACCTTTTCCCCCGCCGCGGTCGTGGCCTCAGCGAGCAGCGACAGTTCCGAGTCCTGCCGGTAGAGGCGCAGGGAATGTTCGCCGGCGACGAAAAACTCCCTCCCGTCAGCGAGCTTCCTGCCGGGGGCGATCGACTTGAACTCGCCGGGAATGCGCTGGCTCAGCCAGACCTGGTTTCCTTGCGGGGCCGCCTGCTCTCCTGCAGCCGGCTGCTTGGCGGGGAGGGACGCCTCATGGGGTGCCGGAAACATCTTGACCGTCTCGGCTCTCAGTTTCCCCGAGACCCTGCCCAGGGCGGGGAGCAGCGCATCCTCTCCCTCGCCCTGGTCGAAGGCTGTTGCCAGTACCCTGCCTGCGGGGAGTTTGGCCGTGGCGTCGAGGCTGAAGGTCTTCCCCAGTTGCGTGTAGCTTCCGGTGAAGATGACCTCGGCCTCGGCGGCGGAGCCGACTACGACGATCCCTTCTCCGGCGATGCGCGAGGTGAAGAGCGTCTGGAGGGTGGATTTGAGATTCCCGGGTTCGGGTGCCGTGACGCCGAATTCGGCTACGTAGGCCCGGATCTGTGCGGCGAATGCGGTCAGGGGGGAGCACAATGCGCCTGCGCACAGCAGTACGGCAACCAGCGGGTATCTCAAGGGGAGCTCCGTTATTTATTATGGAATTTGACCGCAGGATTATCGCAGAGCGGGCCGCTTTAGTCAAAGGGTTTGTCGAAGGAATTTGGTGCGCTCGGAACTGGAGAATTCCGCGGGCGAGCCCTGTCTGGAAGCCTTGGTGATACTCCCTGGCCACGAGAAAAAGGCGACCGGCCGGGTCGCCTTTTCCCTTTTTCAAGAGCCATGCATGGTTGTTAGTGGCCGGGTTTCTCCATTGACTTCAGCAGGTCCTGGGTCTCAGCGAGTTTGTCCTGCAGTTTTTTGAGCTCATCTGGAGTGTACACCCTCTGACCTTTTTTAACTTCTTTTTGCAGCCTGTGTATCCGTCTGTAGATGTCGTCAACCTGATCTACGCAGTTTTTTGAAGCGAGCAGGCATTCATCCTTCTGACCCTGGGCCATTTGGGCGAAACTCGGCAACGAGGCAAACATAAGGATACTGGCAGTCAGCAGAAATACCATTTTTCTCATTACGCTCTCCTTTTCCGGTGGGATGTCCCTTCACCTAGAAATATATACACTGCGTCTTCCCTGTCAACTCTCAAAAGTTGAAATTCACCGGTGCATTTCCTCGGCCCCGAAGCACACTGGAAACAAGTGGGTGATTTATCGGCGCACTCTATTTGTTTGAGCCATGGCCGACACCTTCTTGTTGAGGATGGGGGTTCTCAAAACGAAAAAAAGGGCCCCGAGGGGGCCCTTTTCTCCAAAACGGTGCGGCAGTTGTTGACCTTAGAAGAAGTAGTAGGCGCAGAGACGCACGGTGTTGTCGTCGCCTGTTCTCTCCACCTGGTTATTTGCGCCGTTTGCGTTACCGTACCCGGTCTTCATGTTCTGATACTCGGCAGCAACGCGGACCGCTGCATTCAGGTCAAAGCTTGCGTTGGCGAAGATTTGCTGGGTGTATCTCTGGTAGTTGGCAGTATTCGCGAACTCGTTCTTGTCAAACGCGTAGCGGGCGCCCCAGCCGGCGGAGAGGCCGAGACTCTGGGTCGGGTAGAAAATGACCTGCGCGGTAGCGGCCCAGTTCTTCGCCGGCTTGAATGCGTCAATTGTTTCGGCCGTGGCACCGACGGGGGCGATAACGGTGGCAGAGGTGGCGGCGTTGTAGTTCATGTTTGCCGCCATGTAGGTCTGACCCTCGAGCGACATGGTCATGGTGCGGTCCATGCCGTTGCTGGACTTCAGGACGGGGACGAAGGCATAGGCGCCGTAACCCCAGCTGTCGATGTTCTGGTTGTTGGAAATTACCCTGTCCTTGGAGTACTGGCCAAAGAGAGTGAAAGTCAGGGGGTTCATGGACATCCCGAAGTAGCCGGGGGCATACCCGAGATGTTTGCTCACGTAGGAGAGCTGTGCGTCGTAGTTCAGGTTGGAGGTGTACAACGCCGGCGCGGCCGTCGTCTGGTCGGTGCTTCCCGCCGGGCTGTTGTTCCCGACCTGCGCGGGGTCCTGGACGGCAAGTACGAATTTGACCTGGTCGTCCTTGGTGATGTTCAGTTTTTCGGTCAGCCTTACCTGCGGTATGCGCGGGCTGTTCGGTGCGCCGTAGGGAGCGCCGCTGCGGAAATCCTGGGTGTTGGCGAGCATCGGGGCGAACATATCGTAGGCCTGCCCGAAGAGTACCTGGGTGTTGGCCCAGTCCATGGTGCCGTAGGCCAGGCGCAGACGCATCTGCGGGCTCTCGGTTGCTGCCGAGTTGTCGCCGTAAAAGTCGGTCTCGATGAGGGAGCCGGTCTTGGCGCCGAGCAGGGTCGGTCCGTCAACCTTGAACCAGAGACGCGACTGCCTCAGGGAGAGGATCGACTGATACTGGTTGGCCGCAGCCGAGGAGGCAGTCAGCGCCTTGGAGGGCATTGCGCCGGAGCTCGGGGAGATCACGCCGCTGGAGCCGAGGTTCTCGGAGTTGTAGGCATAGTCGAGTTTGACGTAGCCGCCGATTGACATCTTGAACTTGCTCTGAACCGGGCTGGACATCTTACCGTAGATCCCGGGGGCCACCTCGCAGGACGGCTGGTAGTCACAGTTGAACTGAGCCTGGGGTACTTCTTCCGCAAATACAGGAGCAGCCATTAGCAGTGCCGCACCGATCAAACCTAACGATTTTTTCATTCTTAGACCTCCCTCGTAGAAATACGTACATTGAAATTACGGTACTCTCTCATGCTGGTGGACCAGGGTCACCAGTTTGGACTGTCGATCTTCACCTCCTTTCATGGATTAGGTTCATGAGGGACTATACCCCCTGTTACTTATCTGTCAACCGCGCGCTCATTTATTCCAGCGCAACGAGATCATCCGTCTGGATCCCTTTACCTTCCTTGACCACCCCGTAGGCGCCGTTGGTCCCGACCAAGCCGGTGATTTCCAGGGTGCCGTTGCGGTCGCCCAGCGCGTAACCAAGCCCCGGAACAACCTTGCCCGGACGGTGCAGCCTTAGCTGCTGTCCGATCACGACCCCAGCCTCGCTTCCAGCATTGACGTAAATGCGGTCGCCATCGATGGCTACGACTTTGGCGTACCAGGGAAGCAGATCGACGGCGCTCTTGGTCTTTCCGGCGAGCTCGGTCAGGGCTTTTCCGAGGGATGCCTCACGCCCGGCAGCGTCGCCGGGGGAAAAGAAAGGGATGGCCGCCGAGACGCTGCTCAGCAACTCCCCCGACATGCCGTCGTAGATCTCCCCGAGCACGCTTTTGCCGGGAGCGACCTGGTCAGGCGCGGAGACTAAAACCGCCACCGTGGTGCCAAACTTCTGCTGCAGATAGGTGACGGCTCCTCTGCGCCCTGCCGGGGTGGCAAGGTCGGCATCTTTGGCAACAGGGGCCGAAAGGGAGGCCGGCAGCATGACCCCCACCGCCGCGCCGGTCAACTTGTCGCTGGAAGGAAGCAGCAGGCCGTGGTCGCCGACTTCAAGCAGAGCGATGCGGCTTTTGAGGGGGACCGGAGCGGCGGGCTGCACTGTGGCAGTTTTCAACCGCTGAGGCGCGCTTGCCGGGGTCCCCTTCAACGACTCGTACCCCTTTTTCACCAGTTCTCCGCCGCGCGGCACGCCGGAATCCACGTAGCTGCGCGGTACCCAGACGGTCTCCGGGGCGTTCGGACTCATGGTGATGGCCGGGTTCGGGATCTCAACGTACTCCTCAGTTCCGCGCCCCTCCTTGTTGACGGCGCAACCCGCGAGGGCGAAAAGAAGACAGATGGCAGCGTACCTCTTGGCAAATCGCAACGAAATTCCTCCTGCTGTTATATTCCCGCTGGGATCGGTGGTTCACGGGAAGTGACCGCCCCGGGTGAAAATACAGCCTAGCCTTTGTCCCCGTCGGCAAACCGCTGTTTTAAAATTTGAGTAACAATACATGTCTATTCAAACAAAATCAAGCAGAATCTAACTACCAGAAGTAAATACCATCTTTTTAATGATATAACAACAATAAAAATGGTGCAGCAGTGAAACCCGTTGCTTTTTCGCAAGGGCGTATTCTCTCTCACGGGGTGCTGTGCCGTGTTCCGGACCCGCTATTGTGCGCATTCTCGGGGGGTGGGGAGGCTGACAAGTACGGCGAAGAACAAAAGAATGCGGGGGAGACTGCAGAATGGACGAGGCCTCTGGTGACAACCAGAGGCCTCGCGCAAGTGACCTATTTGACGGAATCCCTCACTGAGGATGCCGTGCGGTTATTTTAACGTGCCAAGCTGGAAATCCACCTTAAGCTGCTGTGCCTGGCATTCGTACTTGGCACTCTCGGCGGTGATCTGCGCCGAGGTCAGGTTCAACTGCGCCTGGCTCAGTTCGATGATGGAGCTGAGCCCCAGGGTATAGCGGCTCTGGGCCAGTTCCTGCGCGATTTGAGACTGCTGGAGCAGCTGCTCGCTCAGGGCCACCCGGTCGCAGGCGGATTTTTCGTCGAGGCAGGCCACGCGGGCATCGCGTGCAATCTGTAGCTGCGTGTCGTTCAGGTTCTGGGTTGCCGCCTGTGCCCGCAGGTTCGCCTCGGCCTCGCGGGCCGTGAAGAGCCCGCCGTTGAAGATCGGGATGTTCAGGTTGATACCGATGGCGGCGTAATGGTCCTTGATTTGGCTCCGCTGCGCCTCAGGGGTAAGGCCGACCGCTGCCATGACGCTGATATTCGGGTAGTGGAGCGCATGCTCCGCACGGGTGAACTCTTCGGCGGCGCTTTGCTCCAGCTGCAGCCCCTTGAGCTCGGGGCGCTGCTGCAGCGCCTGCTGGATTAGGGGGTCCAATTGAGCCGGCAGCGGGGGCGGCATCGGTTCCTCGGCGAGGACGAAGGAGGTATCTCCGGGAAGCGCGAGCACGGCGGCAAGCTGCGCCTCGCCGGAATGGAGGGCGTTTTCCGCCTGGACCAGCAAAAGCTTGGCATCGGCAAGGTTGACATTGGCAAAGCTCACGTCGAGCTGGGACTTCAGCTGGCTCTGCGCCAGGGCCGTTACCTGGTCTGAAAGCAGCTGCCGTGCGGCGACGGTCTGCTGTGCCACCTTCAGGACGGCCTGTTCCCGCAGCAGCGCAAAGTAGGCCTGGCCGGTCACCAGGAGGATGTCGGCGCGGGTCTGCTCGGTCACCTCTTTTCGGGCGTCGGCACGCAGCCTGGCCATGTCGACCAGGTTGCCGGTCCGTCCGAAGTCGGTGACCATCTGGGTGGCGGAAAGCCCGGCGGCAAAGCGGCTGAACACGGTGGGGTTGTTGAGCCCTCCTGCCGCAATCCGGCTGTTCGGCTCGGCGAGCGCGCCGGTGACGTTGCCGCTCAGGGTGGGGAGGAAGGCGGAGCGGTACTGCACCGGGACCTGCAAGGACGCCGCGGCGTTCAAGAGGGCCGCGCCGAGCTGGGGGTTGTTCTTGACGGAGAGCTTTTCCGCCTGGGACAGGGTGAGGTGCAACGGCTCCTGCGCCTGCGCGGGCGGGGGGGCGCCCGGGAGGGCGAGGAGCGACAGCACCGTTATGAGAAGAATACGCTGCATCATGCGGTCCTCCTTTTTTGGAACAGGGATGCGAGCCCCGAGCCGGCGCCTTTTTCCCCGTAAACGAGGAGGTAGGCGGCCGGGACCAGGAACACGGTAAGTACCACGGAAACGCTCAGCCCCCCGAGGATGGCGCGAGCCAGCGGGGCATACGATTCGCTGCCGGCACCGAGTTTCAGCGCCATCGGCAGCAGCCCGATGATGGTGGCAAGGGAGGTCATCAGAACCGGACGGAGCCTGACCCGGCAGGCAACGGCCACAGCCTCGCGCGCGGACATCCCTTCGCCCTGCAGGTGCCGGGTGAATTCGACGATCAGGATGCTGTTGGAGACTGCGATCCCGACCAGCATGACAATCCCCATGAGCGACATGACGTTCAGCGTCGTGTCGGTGGCCAGGAGCGTGATGATGACGCCGGCTATTCCCGGGGGGACGGCGACCAGGATGATGAACGGGTCGACAAAGGAGCGGAACTGGGCCACCAGGATCAGGTAGAGCAGGACCACGGCGAGGCACAGACCGACGGCGAAGCTGCTGAAGGAGGTCCGCATCCCCTGCACGGAGCCGCGCAGGGTGCATTTCACCCCGACAGGCATCTGGGTCTTGGCGATGATGTCGTCGATGGCGTTGGCGATCTTGCCGAGATCCTCGTGCTTGGGGCTCACGTAGACGTCGATGGTGCGGCGCAGTTGGTAGTGGTCGACCTCGGTGGGGGAGTCCATGCGGCGCAGGGTGCTGATCATGTCCAGCCGCGTCGGCTCGGAGCTCTTGGCGGCCTTAAGCGGGATCGCCGAGAGGTCGGATATCGATTTTATCTCGTTCTCCGGGTACTGCACGGTCAGCATGTAGTCGTTGCCGGTCTTGGGATCGATCCAGAAGCTCGGCGCTATCATGCCGTTGGAGGTGAGCGCGGTGATCACGTTGCCGACCACCTCCTGCTGGGTGAGGCCGAGCTGGCTGGCGCGGGTCCGGTCGATGTCCATCTTGAGGGCAGGATAGTCGAGGTCCTGGGGGGTGTAGACGTCAGCCACCCCGCCGATGGTCCGGATCTGCGCCGAGAGCTTCTGCGCGGTGTTGTAGGCCGCCTGCAGGTTCGACCCCGACACCTGCACGTCGATGGGGGCAGGCATCCCCATGTTCAGCACGGCGTCGACCAGGCCGCCGGACTGGAAATAGGTGGTCAGCTCGGGGAGTTCGGCGGCGATCCGCTTTTTCATGCGGGCCATGTATTCGTAGCTGCCGACCTTGTGGTCCTCCTTCAAGCTCACCTGCACGAAGGCGGTGTGCATGGCGGAGTTCGGCGTGTAGATCGCGGAAAAGTCCGGGACCGAGCCGATATTGGAGACCACCATGCCGAGGTCTTCGGCTGAGACCTCGTGCCGCACTATATCCTCCACCTTGGCGACCTCCTGCTCGGTGATGGAGAGGCGCGTACCGGTGGGGGCCTTTAGGTTGATGACGAACTGCCCGGCGTCGGTCCTGGGGAAAAAGGAGACACCGATCAGCGGGAAGAGCGCGAGGCTCAGCGCAAAGAAGACGGCGAACCCGGCCAGGGTTGCCACGGGCCTTCGCAGTACCGCGGCGACCAGCCGGTCGTAGTACTTGAGGAAACCCTCGAAGCGGTTGTTGAACCAGACGTTGAAGCGCTCGCCCCAGGTGAAGCGCCCCTTGGGGTGGTCGACCGTGACCTCCTCTTCCGAGGAGGGGGTGCCGTGGTGCGCGGGCGCCTTGATGAAGCGGGCGCAGAAGAGCGGCACCACGGTCATGGCGACGATGTACGAGGCGAAGAGGGAGAGCGCCACCGCCAGGGCGAGCGCGGAAAAGAGGAACTTGCTCACGCCGTAGAGAAAGGTGACCGGAAAGAACACCACCACGGTGGTGAGCGTCGCAGCGAGCACCGGGAGCGCCACCTCGCGCCCCCCCTTCTCGGCGGCGACCTCGGGAGCCTCACCCAGTTCCAGGTGCCGGTAGATATTCTCCAGGACGACGACGGAGTTGTCGATGAGCCTTGAAAAGGCGAGCGCAAGCCCCCCCAGCACCATGGAGTTGATGGAGCCCCCTCCCATGGAGAGTGCTATGAAGGTCGCCAGCGCGGAGAGCGGAATGGAGAAGAATACCGCGAGGGTGGCGCGCATGCTCCCCAGGAAGATGAGGATCATCAGGGAGGTGAGGAAGAGCCCTATGGCCCCTTCGTGCAAGAGGGTATCGATCGCGGTCTTCACGAAGACCGACTGGTCGAACACCACGCGGCTGATCAGCTCCTTCGGTATGTCGACCAGGTGCTTGACCCCTTCCTTGATGCCGTTCACCACGGCGATGGTGTTGGTGTCCCCCCCCTGCTTCAAGACCGGCAGGTAGACCGAGCGCTGCCCGTCGACTCGGACGATGTTGGTCTGGATCTGCTGGGCGTCCTTGGCGACACCGATGTCGGAGACGCGCACCGGGGCCTGGCCGACCATCTTGATCGGGAGCTCGTTGATCTCCTCCAGGGTGTCCAGCTGGCTGTTGGTGTAGATGTTGTAGTCGAGCGGGCCGATCTGGACGTCCCCTGAGGGGAGGATCAGGTTCGCCGCGTTGATGGAGCGCACCACGTCCATGGCACTCAACTGGTGGGCCTCCAGCTTGTGCGGATCGGCGTACACCATGATCTGGCGGTAACGGCCGCCGAAGGGCTGGGGCACGCTGGCGCCGGGGACCCCGGCGATCTGGTTTCTGACCTGAAACTGTGCCAGGTCGCGCAGCTTGGTCTCGTCGAGCCCCTCCCCCTTGAGGGTCACCAGGCAGACCGGCAGGCTCGAGGCGTCGAACTTGAGCACCACCGGCGGCAGGGTCCCCGGCGGCAGGCGTCTTAGCTGCGCCATGGCCAGGTTGGAGATGCTCGTTACGGCGGAGTCCGCGTTGGTCCCAGGCTGGAAGTATACCTTGATGACGCTAACCCCGGGCAGGGAGCGCGACTCGATGTGCTCGATGCCGCTTCCCAGCGTGAAGAAGCGCTCGAAGCGGCTGGTGATGTCGGTTTCGATCTGCTCGGGCGGCATCCCCGAATAGAAGGTGGCGACCACGACGACCGGAATGTTAATGGTGGGAAACATGTCCACTGGCATGCGGTTCAGGCTGTTCACCCCGAGCACGAGGACGAACAGGCTGACCACGATGATGAAATACGGATTTCTAATCGCAAAGCGAGACACAGTTTACTCCTCTTAATGGCCGTCCTGCGACGGCGCTCCGCCCACGGTAGTCACCTTGGGCTGAACCTTCTGCCCTGCCTGCAGGCCGGCACGGCCGCCGACCACGACAAGATCCCCCTCCTTAAGGCCGGTCAGGACTTCCGCCTCGTTGGCGGTTTCCAGCCCGAGGGTAACCTGCCGGATCTCGATGAGGTTTCCCGGCGTCACGACCAGCACGCGTCCGGCGTGTGCCGGCTGGGTACCGGCTGCCTTCGGCTGGCCGGAGGCGGCTTCGGTGCCCCCCTGGTCAACCGAGGCGATCGGCACGGCCAAGGCTCCCTTGTGCTGGTCGAGCACCAGGCGGACCTCCGCGAACATCCCCGGTATGATGCTCAGGTCGGGATTCTGCACGTCCACCTCGGTGTCCATGGTGCGGGTGCCGACCGCAACCGAGTTGGCGAAGCGGGTCACGGAGCCGGAAACCGAGCGCTTGAGCGAGGAGATGCGCACCTCGACGCGCTGTCCGATATGGATGGTCGGGACAGCCGACTCGGGCACCGGGAGGATGAGCCGCAAGACGCTGTTGTCGGCGAGCCGCACCAGCGGCATGGCCTGGGTCTGGGATGCGGTCCCCGCCTGGATCATCGAGCCCACGTCGGCAAAACGCTTGGTCACGACGCCGGAGAAGGGGGCGGTCACCCGCGCGTAGTCGAGCATGGTCTTCACCCTTTCCAGGGCGCCCCGGCTCACGTCGATCTGCTGGTTGGCAGCCTCGAGTCCCGAGCGCGCCGCGTCCACCTGGGCCTCGGTCGACAGCGATTTGCTCTTCGCGTCGTCGATCTCCTGCTGGGCCACCAGGCCGGCGCGCCGTGCCGCCACCTCGGCGAGCCGAGTATAGGAGAGGTGCGCGATGTCGTGCAGCGACTGGGCGTGCTTCAGCTCGTCCCGGGCCCGGGAGGCCTCCGCCTCGCTCCGCTTCAGGGCGGACTTGGCACGGGCGAGGTCGTCCGCCATTTCCGGGACCTCGAGGAGCGCTATCAGTTCCCCCTTTCTCACCCGGTCGCCGATGTCGACATGGATCGCCCTCACGTACCCTGACACCTTTGCCATCAGCTCAACTTCCTGAAATGGCTTGAAGTCAGCGGTGAGGACCAGGTCGCGGGTCAGGTCTTCCCGGGCCGCCTTGGCAACGGCTATGGTAGTGGGAGGGGGGGCCTTTGCAGCCTCGTTGCCGCTCTTGGCGCAGGCGCCAAACAGTAAGGCGGTAACTGCGAGCGCCAGCGCGCCCGCCGCAGGTACAACAAATCTTGGCATGTCTATGATCTCCTGATTGATATGAATTTGCGCCGGAGCAAGGACGGACAGATACCCGCGCGAGTTTACCCCTGCCTATTGCTTAAAAGTACCTCGGGAAACCCGGAGATAACTATAATCCAGATACAGTCTTCCTGGCGAACGGCACTACCGCGCTCACCGAGTGCAAAACGGCTTGTTTCGGGACGCGCATGACCAAAATGACGATAGATATCGGAGGATGCTTGTCAAGCGTTACGGGCAGGAGGGGCTCGGGAAGGGGGAGAAGGGAGTGTGGACGGGGTGCCGCAGCGCTCCTTGGAAAAAGGGATCCGGACGCGGAAAGCGGGCGGCACAGCGATTTCGGCTCCGATGGGGAGTTCCGCGCAATCGCAGCACTTTTGCAGGGCGGATTTAGCCTTGGTGTCCTTACTTTGGGTTTCCACCACGGCCCTGAAATGCACATGGGGCTTCTGGGGCTTGGGGAGTTCCGGCGGTCTCATCCCGAGGAAGACGAGGAAGAACGCGAGCGGCAGGATGATCGGCCACCAGAACTTCTTATTGGGGAGGTAAAATTTCGCTAGGCTCATGGACCTTTATTGTTGCTACCAAATTGTGACCTGCAGCATCAGGTCTGCTGCGGCCGGGCCGCCTAACGGTGACACCGAAGGGCTTGTGCGAGGCCTCTACCTGACGCTCCCAGCACGGTTTTCTTTGAGCAACTGGAGGAGCTTTTCCGGTGAAAAGTCCGCCGACATGCATAGTTCGATGATGCGCCGGTCCTTCTGGCGCAGCCTGTCGGCCACCGCAGGGAGTTCCGCTGCGATTTCGACCGGTATGGCAAGCACGCCATGGCAGTCGGCATAGATGAGATCGCCCTGGCGCACCGCTAGTCCGAAAATGCTGATCGGGGTGCCGAAGTCCACGATGTGCATGTAGGAGTGGGACACCGAGACCGACGAAGCCAATACCGGGAAGCCACCCAGCTTCTTGATTCCGGGAATATCGCGAACGGAACCGTCGGTGATCATGCCGCTGCAGCCGAATGCCTTGAGAATCGCCGCGTGCACCTCCCCCACGCAGGCGCCGCCGTCTCCCCCCTGGTCTATGTTCTGGAACACCGCAATCTTGGGGGTCGGCATGTTTCTGATGTCGTCCCACCAGTCGGTACGGTCGTCGAAGCGCCCGCCGGTTATCGGCGGCTCTCCTGATTTCACCCCGAAGGTGGCGGCGTAGCCGAGTACCCGTTGTTCGGCTCCGGTCATGCAGTCGAGCCCGGGGCGGGTAAACCCCTCGTTGCGCAACCTGACTCCGAAACACTCGATGGCGTTCGCAATGGAGCAGGTGTCGAATTCAAGGATGGCCTCAAGCTGTTGCTGGCTTAAGGCCTGCGTCTGGGCTGCCGGTGTAGCGTTTTGTCCTGGGTCCATACTATCTCCTTTGTGTAGGCGCCATCAGGGGCGCAACCTGGGACCAAAAAATCTGTTTTCCCTTCAGGAGATAAAGCCGGGCTGAAGGTGGGTTCTTCCGCGGAACTGCCGGGAACGCCGTGGAGTCCGGTTCCGGACCGGCCTGTGGCTACCGGCTGCCAGGGTGGCCAGAATTCAGACCCGGGCCGTCGTTTAATGTAGCAGATGCAGCCATTAATGCAACAGCATTTTATCGGCGTCGGGATTCCCCTTTTGGGCCCGGGAAAGCCAGGCCGGCGCCTAGAAAATGATCTGGGCCTGGAGCCGGAACCGCTTGTCGTCGGTGGCGTTCGGGCCGGAGTTGAAGGCAAGGGCCGCCTGCTTGTGAATATCGGTGTAGTCCCCCTGAATCTTTAGGTTGTGCCGGTCGAAGTACCAGGAAACGGCCCCCGTTGTTTCGACCCAACGGTCGTTGCCCACGGTGCTGTTCGGGTCGAGGTAGGCGTAGCGGGCCGCGATTTCGAGCCGTTTTGCTATCACGAAGTAGCCGGCCTGGCCATAGAAACCCTGGGCGCGCAGGGTGTTGTGGGAACTGCGGCCTTCGATCCGGCCCTGAAAATATTCCGCCTGGGCGTAGAGACCGCGCCACTTGAAGGCCGCATCGCAGCCGAAGGTGTCGATGTCCAGTTCCTCCGTGGCAGCGAATTTTGCGGGCATAAGAGGGGCGCCGATGCCGGCCCAGCCGCTGCTTTGGCTGAAGATGTTGAGATTGGTGGTGGCGCCGTTCTTGACCCGGTCACCATAGTAGTTGGCCCCGATGGAAACGAGCGGCTGCCCGCTGCCGTCCAGGTCGGACTCCGTATATTTCAGCTCTCCCAATGGGTTGGCGGCAATCCTGGCGACGATGGCGTTGTCATCGGAGGTGGCGACCATCCCTTGGCCCACTCCACCGAACACGCCGGTGGCGTAGCTCAGCAGGCCGCCGGCGATCCTGCCGTGCAGCACCAGGCCGTTGTCGTACCCCGGGGCAAAGGCCGTGGCCACATGGGAGAGGTCGATGAACTGCTGGTTGGCCGACGAGACGATGAATTGGCGGGCGAAGGGTACCTTGTCCTGGCCGAAGCGGATCTGGGCCGCGTCGATGAACCGGTAATTCAAATAGGCCTCTTCGATCTCCTTTCCAGTCGACAGGATGTTGCTCTGGGTGATATTGAGCTGGAGCTTGTAGGTCAGGTCGGGCGTCAGTGAATATCCGCTGAAAAACAGTTTGACGCGGTTCATGGCGAACTGGCTCGAGTCCTGCGTGGTCTTCGCGGAGTTGTTGTTGCTCCCATCCAAAGCGGCGTAGGTGTAGCGCAGTTGCATGAACCCGCCAATTGCCCCCTGGTACTTTGCGTCCGCCGACGTGAAAGTGAATCCCTCCCCCGGCTTGTAGACGACCGGCTTGCTCTTGATCACCTCCTGGTAATCCTCGGCGCTGATCACCCCCTTTGCCTTGAGGATCTCCTCAAGGGTGGCGGCGGAGCACACCTGACTGTACAGCATGCCGGACAGCACTGCCGCTGTCCTAAACGTGGTCATTTTCATCAGACCCCCCTTAGAGATGTCACCCGGTCGCGCCTTGCCATCGGTTTCCCGGTTCCAACTGCTACCTCGATGCTCCTTAGCATATGGAGTATATAGCAATTAACAGGTTTTTCCCCTGCCCAGAGTATTATTCCTGACAGGATGCTCACTCTTATTGTTGAATGCGCCTTGTCAGATATGACAGTCAGTGCGGCCGGACGTTTGTAACGCAACCTTTTGGGCTCTGTAACTCTTCCGTAACAATTTCCTGCTAATGTTCAGGCGATGAAGCAATCAGGTAGCTGGTCGCTGGAATTTCTTTAGTTTGCTGCTGAATCATTACAACATTGGAGGAGGATGAATGAAGAAGACATTGGGTTTGATTGCAGCATCGTTGCTGATGGCAACACCGGTCCTGGCGGACACCCCCGCGCCCGAGGGTGGCGTGACGCTGAACATGAAGGGGATCACCCTGAACCTGGGCGGCTTTATCGAGGCCGCGAGTATCTACCGGAGCAGGAACGAGAACAACGATGTCAACTCTCAGTACAATAAAATCCCCTTGGGAAACAGCCCCGGGTACTACCAGGACGAGACCAGGTTCAGCGCCAGACAGTCCAGGCTCTCCCTGCTGGCAAAAGGTGATGTCAACGAGTCTACCCACCTCGCCGGCTACTACGAGATGGACTTTTTGGGGGCCGCCCCCACCGCCAACTCCAACGAGAGCAACTCGTACAACCCGCGCATCCGTCATCTCTACACCACCGCCGACTGGGATAAGCTCGGTCTGCACCTCTTGGCCGGGCAGGCCTGGTCCCTCGTGACCATGAACGGCGAAGGGATCATCCCGCGCAAGGAACTCACTCCGCTAACCATTGAAGCGCAGTACGTTCCCGGTTTCACCTGGGCACGTCAGCCCCAGTTCCGCATCGTGAAGGATTTCGACAGGAAATTCTGGCTCGGCCTGTCGGTTGAAAACCCCCAGACCACCCTTGGTGGCACCTTTGCCCAGGCTGGCGCGACGACCAACTATGCCAACTCCAACAACCTTCCGACCGGTGGCGCTTTTGCCAGCGCCACCTCCAACAACCCCTATCCCGATGTCGTGGTCAAGGCCGCTGCGGACCCGGGGTGGGGACACTACGAATTGTATGATCTGGTTCGCTTCTTCGAGTCCAGCATGCCGCAGGGAAGCGGGCTGCACAACTCCTTCAAGACGACCAACGCAATCGGCGGCGGCGTCATCCTGCCGGTCATTCCGAAGCAGCTCTCAGTCATGGCGAGCGGCATCGTTGGCCAGGGGATCGGCCGTTACGGCTCCGCCCAGCTTCCCGACGTGACCCAGAACGCCTCCGGCACCGATGTCCCGCTCACCGGGTTCCAACTGCTCTCCGGGATAACCTACGAGCCTACCAGCAACTGGACCTTCTACGGCTACTACGGCCGCGAGCAGGCCGAGAGGGAGAGCTACGACGGGGCTAGCGCCGTCGGCTACGGCAGCGTGCTTAACAACGACACCGGTGCGGGGACCCTCGGGGGCACGGTGAACGGCAGCATCAGGTACGTCGAGCAGGAGACCGTCGGAGCATGGTGGAAGTTCTATCAGGGCAACATGGGCCGGATGCAGCTTGGCCTGCAGGGGTCGCATACCGAGGCTAAATACTTCCTTGCCGCAGGCGGCGCCCCCACCGGCACCGACAACATGGTGTTCACCAGTCTGCGTTACTACTGGCAGTAATACGGCTGGCGTAGTTTCTTGAACCTACAGGGGCATCGTCACCCCGAGGCGGGGAGATCGGTTTAGCTTGACCGATAGAATTCCGCGGATGGTGGCGATGCCTTTGTTCGGTATGCAGAGCTTCCCTTTCACCTTGCCGGCCACCCCGAAAGAAACTCCTTCAAGGAGAGTACGGTTCACCAAAGGATTGGCTTCACCTCATTTAATGGGGGAGCGACCAGCTCCCCAATTTTTCCTGCCGCTTCCGATCCCGGGGAAACCTGGAAGCCAGTTGCCGTTCACCCCCTCCTGCAGAACGAAAGAGGACGGCACGAGGCCGCCCTTTTCCAAGGTGTCCCTACAATCTTCGAACCGGAACGATCACCGGGGCACAGCCGGCACGAAACCGAGCGCCCGGGTTTCGCCGTCCTCAAATGCCGCCGTACGAGCCCCAGTGGGTTTCCTGTTCGATGACGATGTCGTGAATCTCGGTGACGGCAATGACCGGGTAACTGGCAGCCGCGCCCGGCCCTCCTTCCTTTTTCTGTCCCACCACTTTTCCCACCATTACTACCAGTGCTCCCGGAGCGTAGCTGACCGGATCGAGGGACTCCCGGGTGGTGGCCAGAAAACGACCGTCCGAAGGGAGCGACTCGTCTGGAAGGTCGCGGCTGTCGAGCCGCCGCTCGACCACTTCGAGGCGGGTTCCTTCCGGGCCGCGCTCAAACCGCGCCACATTGCCGCCGAGCATGACAATTTTCCCGCGGTAGGCATCCGGGTTTTCCTGAAGCTGCCTGAAAGAAACCGCATGATCGATCAGTGCCCGCGACGGTGCGCTGATATAGTGGGCGCACCCGCTGATAATGAACAACAGTGCTACTGGCACAAAAAATCTTCCTCGCATGTAAACCTCCTCGGTTATTGATTTACCTCTGGTCCAGCCGGTGCAGGAGAGGGCACCACCTTCATCCAGCTTTCCTGGCACTGCGGCACATAGGGATAGTACCCCTTGGGATTCCTGCAGTAATACCAATATTGCCGTTCCTGAGGCTGCGGCGCGACGTACTGATCAGGCTCGCTCTGGACAGTCGGGGGAGCGTAAACCGGATAGGGATATTGGTCCCACGCAGGACCGTAAAAGGCGCTGGGCCCGAAGTCTACCCCAAAGCCGCCTCCTCCGTACCCACCCCCGTAACCGTGCCCGCCACCCCCCCAGCCTTCGTGACCGCCCCCGCCGCCGTGCCAGCCTTCGCCCCCATACCCTCCGCCGTGTCCGCCCCCGCGGTCGGCATGCCCCGGGACTGAGCTCCCCAGCATCAGCCCCAGCACTGTTAGGACGACAAGTATCTTTTTTTTCATGTCACTCTCCCTTTTCGGCACAACCCTGCCCGTGTCTCACGCATGATACCGATTTCCATTTGAGAAAGGAGTGGGACAGTTGCTTGAATACAAACGCTTTTTACGGGGATCCCTTCTAACTCGTTCAAAAGGACCCGCACTCTTAAGTACTCCACCTATAGGTTTATCGAATTGGTACATGGAAGCTCCTGGGAAAAACAAACTTCTTGGCACTAACGCCTGTTGCAACAGGCAAAACCCGGGCGCGTTAGTACCGTAGGCCTGGTCTGGCATTGGTTCATGGCAGGCGCGAGTAGAGTAGCGAGTAGAGTAGTGGCAGTCTAAAAAGCAGGAATCAGGAGGCCTGGTCAGGAGGTCCGCGTGCGCCGATCGTTGCAGTCGCGATGGATTCGAACCGGGGGGTAAGCCGAGCAAAACTTGAATTAAGGGAAGTCTGATGGAGGGTTTCTGGAATGCTACTGCACAGTTCAACCGAAATGACGCAATGGGTAGCGGCACTCTCGTTCAGTTTGTTGGTGATTTCGATGATCGCCCGGGGGTGGTGGGGTTGAGGCGAGAAGGGAGGCGCAAGCTTGGATACAACCCCCCCAAAGCATATGAGGGATAGGCAGATTAATACGACAATACAAACCTGGCGTCTCTTGTTTATTTGTAAGATTCGCAGATGCATGACTTCACTCTACTGTCAGCCTCTGCAACTGTCAACGACTTTGTCACGACTTTGTCTCTAGGTGGGCGGGTCTCCAGTGGCGATCCGTGCAGCCCAGCCGACATAAATGAAAACACCGTAACTCCTCGCATTCGAGAAATTACGGCGTTTCGACGGATCTAAACCTTTTTCAATTGTTTAGACATAATGGCTGTCAGTTTAACATCAAAAAAGGACCTACCCTGGCAAACGTGGGCTATAAAAAGCGGCTAGGTGGTACCTCCCCAGGGCCACCCGGCTGTAGGTTAAGCGGGAAACCGCAAGGAAAGCGACCACCGATTAGCTCTTCATGGATTATTCTATCGGAGTGGGCGAAAGTGCACCCCGCAGAAGATGTCAAGGTATCGTGCGGCGGACCGTCACGACCGGAAAGCGGTCGCCGCTAGAAGAAGTAGTAGGCCGCAAAACGGATGGTATTGTCGTTCCCCAGGGCGTCCACACTCGGGGTGCCGTTGGCGTTACCGTACTTGGACTGCAGGTTCTGGTATTCGGCGGCTACCCGCACTGCGGCGTTCAGGTCGTAGCTGGCGTTGGCGTAGAACGAGGAGGTCCACTTCTGGTAGCTGGCCATGCCGGTGTAGCTATCGTAGTCACGAGCCCTTCTGCTGCCATAGCCGACGGTGATACCCAGGTCCTGGGTCGGGTAGCCGATGATCTCCGCCGCGTAGCCGTATCCCCTGGCCGGGGAGAGGTCGCTGGTCGGAGCGAAGGTGGAGGTGGCCCCGGAGGCGGGGGTGCCCACCGCCGCCAGGGCGGTGGCGTGGTTGAAGGCCATGTTGTACGCCGCGTAGGTCTGCCCCTCGAAGGAGATGCTCCCGGCGCGGCATTTGCCGTCCTTGGAGGAGAGCAGAGGTACGAAGGCGTAGAAGCCGTAGCCGTACGAGTCGAGGTGGTGGTTGTCATTGCTGGGAGCCTTCTCGCTGCCATAGAGCCCGAAGAAGGTGGCGGTCAGCGGCTTGAGACCGAGCCCGTAGATCGCGGGGGCGGTCCCCAGCGACTTGCTGACCAGGGAGATCTGGCCCGCCACGTTCACAGCTGCACCGTAGCCGCCGGGTGCAGCTGTCGTCTGGTCGGAACTTCCCGCAGTACTGTTGTTCCCGATCTGGGTGGGGTCCTGTGCTCCGAGCACCACCTTGATGGCATTATTCTCGTTGAGATCCGTCCTGGTAGTCACCCTTAACTGCGGAACCCTCTGGCTGTTCGGAGTGCCATAGGCGGTGCCGTTGCGGAAGTCAATGCTCCCGGCCACCATCGGTCCGAAGATATCCCAGTCCTCACCGAACAGCACCTGCACCTTGTCCCAGTCGAGGGTTCCCTTGGCCTGGCGCATGCGAACCATGGGGCTCTCGGTAGCCGCGGAAGCGTCGCCAACGAAATCGGCCTCCACGTAGGCCCCTGTTTTGGCTCCGAGGAAGGTCGGACCGCCGACCTTGAACCAGAGCCGTGAGGTGCGGGCAGTAAGGATCGACTGGGACTGGTTCGCCGGGCCATTTTGTGAAGTAATCCCTCTGGAGGGGACTGTGCCATCGGGAGACTGAAAGCCCCCAGCACCGAAGTTCTCCGAGTTGTAGGCATAATCGAGTCTGACGAAGCCGCCGATGCTGAGGTCGAACTTGCTCTGGGCAGGGCTCGACATCTTGCCGTACACCCCGGGCGCCACCTCGCAGGACGGTTGGTAGTCGCAGTTGAAGGCAGCCGCGCTACCTCCCGGGGGCAGCTCATCCGCCAGGGCCAGAGTCGGAAGCAGCACCGTGACAATTGTAACAAGTATTTTTTTCATTACGCCTCCCTTGATTGCATTGGACCGAAGATTAAAGGGGTACTGCAGAGCCAGAAATTCACCGAAATTAAAACCGATCACGACGCGCCCTGCGTTATAACCTGCGTTATACACCCAAATGCCTAAGCAATCAACAAAATTAGTGATAGCGGATTGAAATTGTTACATAGCCGGGGAGAAATTAAGAGCAGTACATGGTAATTACTCGGTCGGTCTTGCTGGAGTTTGAGCATTTGTACGTGAAATTCGCGAATGATAGTATCGTCTTCGGCCAGGAGGATAACCATGCCACCGAACTGTCAGTGGTCGGCAACACCACCACAGGTGCAGTGAGCAGCACCATAGGAGCAGGTCCGCAATCTCAGGCCCATGGACTCGGTTATGCCGCCCAGTTAATCGCCTACCCCACCCAGGACCTTGGACTTACCCTGGGCTATTGGCACTCGTATCGCCAGAAATTACGACAGTTATGTAGGCATTACCAATTCTCAGGATTCAACAGACTCGTACTACGCGAGCCTCACCTATGACCTCAACGTGGCCGTCCGCCTGGCCCCCGAATATCAGCACCTGAGTACCTAGGTACGGCAACGGGGTAACCGGGGCAAACGCCGAGGGGAACGACAATACGATCCGGTTTGTGGCCCTTTATTTCTTCTAGCTGAACGCCAAAGTTTGTAGCGGCGGGCAGTACTTGCCCGCCGCCTGCGCCTCCGTTTCGGGTGGCGAGCATTAAACAGCGGGCTTTCCTCAAGTTGAGGGAAGCCCGCTGTCTTTCTCCAATGCATTCGGTTTGATTCAGTGGCAAGATCCTGCGTCTGCCTGGCAGAGTTCCGTCAGCACCCCTCCGCTGCTTTTGGGGTGGACGAAGGCGATCTTCGCCCCGTGGGCACCCAAACGGGGCGTCTGATCGATCATCCTGGTTCCTTGAGCCAGCAGTGTGGCGATGGCGGCCTCAATGTCGGCCACCTCATAGGCGACATGGTGCGTACCGGGGCCGTTTTTTTCCAGAAACTTCGCTACCGGGCTTTCGGCGGAGGTCGGTTCCAGGAGCTCGATTTTCGACTCGCCCACCGACAGGAAGGCAACCTTCACCAGCTGACTGGGTACTTCTTCCGTGCCGCCGAGGACCATGCCGAGAGCATCTCGGTAAAAGGGAAGCGCCTCCTCGATGGAAGCGACCGCGACTCCTATGTGATTGATCTTGGTAAGCATAACATTCCTTTCACTGTAGTTGACTTTAGAGTACCACCGTTTCGCGGTGGATGCCGAAGACTCCCCTCAGCACGTTGGCGATCTCGCCGAGGGTGGCGTAGCTCTTCACCGCGTCGAGGATTAACGGCATCAGGTTGTCGCTGCCCCGGGCCGCCCCCTCCAGGGCCTGAAGCGTCGCAGCCACCCGGACGCCGTCACGCTCTCCCTTCACCTTGGCGAGCGCCTTTTTCTGGTTGATCTCCACCTCTTCCTTCACCCGCAAGAGCCCCTGGGGAGCACCCTCCTCGACGGTGAACTTGTTCACCCCGACGATGATCATCTCGTCCTTTTCGATGGCGCGCTGGTAGGCGTAGGCGGAATCCTGGATCTCCTTTTGCTGGAAACCGCGGGAAATCGCCTCGACCGCGCCGCCCAGGACGTCGATGCGCTCGATGTAGGCTGTCGCCTGTGCCTCGATCTTGTCGGTGAGCGCCTCCACCAGAAAGCTGCCGGCCAAGGGGTCGACCGAGTCGGCTACGCCGGACTCGTAGGCGATCACCTGCTGGGTCCTGAGCGCGATGCGGACCGAGGCCTCCGTCGGGAGCGCAAGGGCCTCGTCGCGCGAATTGGTGTGCAGCGACTGGGTGCCGCCCATGACGGCGGCGAGCGCCTGCAGGGTGACGCGCATGATGTTGTTGTCAGGCTGCTGCGCGGTCAGGGTGCAACCGGCGGTCTGGGTGTGGAAGCGCAGCATCAGGGAGCGCGGGTCCTTGGCGCCGAAGCGATCGCGCATGATGCGGGCCCACATGCGGCGGGCGGCCCGGAACTTGGCGACCTCCTCGAAGAGGTCGTTGTGGGCGTTGAAGAAGAAGGCGAGGCGCGGGGCGAACTCGTCAACCTCAAGGCCTGCCTTGATGGCAGCCTCGACGTAGGCGATGCCGTCGGCCAGGGTGAAGGCTACTTCCTGCACCGCGGAGGAACCCGCCTCGCGGATGTGGTAGCCGGAGATGGAGATGGTGTTCCACTTCGGGACGCAGTCCTTGCAGTAGGCGAAGATGTCCGTGATGATCCGCATCGACTCCTTGGGGGGGTAGATGTAGGTGCCGCGCGCCATGTACTCCTTCAGGATGTCGTTCTGTATGGTCCCGGAAATCTTGTCGGCAGAGACCCCCTGCTTCTCGGCAACCGCGATGTACATGGCCAGGAGGATCGCCGCAGTCGAGTTGATGGTCATGGAGGTGGAGACCTTGTCGAGCGGGATGCCGTCGAAAAGGATCTCCATGTCGGCCAGCGAGTCGATGGCGACCCCGACCTTGCCGACCTCGCCCCGGCTCATGGAGGCATCGGAATCGTACCCCATCTGGGTCGGCAGGTCGAAGGCTATCGAGAGCCCGGTCTGGCCAGCGGAGAGCAGGTACTTGTAGCGCTCGTTCGACTCGGCTGCGTTGCCGAAGCCGGCGTACTGGCGCATGGTCCAAAACCTGCCGCGGTACATGGTGGGCTGCACGCCGCGTGTGTAGGGGAACTGCCCCGGGAAGCCGAGTTCCTCCTCGTACCCCGGGTAGTCGAAGTCGGGGGTGTAGCAGCGCTCCAGTTCGATGTCCGAGCTGTTGCGGAAGGAGGACTTACGCTCCGGAGCCTTGGCGATGCTCTTCTCTGCTGCTTGCTGCCATGCCTGTTTCTTCTCGGAAATGCTCATTATCTTCTCCTGGCGCTTAGAGTTTAGTGGCTACAGTTAACAAGGTCTTATGCCAAAGGGCGACTGCTGGCAAGCAAATTTTTTTTGACCCGCTCTCCCTCTCCGAAATAAAACAACAGTGATGTTTTTGTTCTATTTTTAGAATGCCGGTCTAAAATAAAAAATATAGTGATATCGGGGTGATGACGAGTTGAACACGTGAGATCTAAAATTTCGGTGTTTTATTCTGGAGGCGAAGTTAGAATGACGATTTGATGAGCAAAACGGAAAAAACGTGTAAGGTGCTGTTTTGCCGCCGTTTATCCCGAATTTTTTGCTTGATAAAAATAAGCGGTCCCCCTATATTCCAAAACAACATAGATTACGTTCTAGCCCAAAGCGGCTTACAAGGAGAGTTCCATGCAATGCCCCGTTTGCAAGAATCATGAGCACGAAGGTATCGATTTACAGTCCAGCGGCTTCATCGAGGGACTCAACGAATGCCAGGTCTGCGGCACCACCTGGTCCCACAATCACGGCCACCTGGCCATCGTTCAGGATCCCCATGCCGATTCCTTTCTGGAAGCGCTCTCCGAGTCGGTCGAAGGGGACAACTTCTGCTTTGCCGCCGCATAACGCAGCTTTGGTTTCGGAAGCCCGGCAGCAGGGGCGTCTGAGCTAGCCGAACTCTAGGCTACCGCGTTCCCGCTGCACCCCTCCCCACCCAGGCCCTTGGGGCTGTGGCGATGGTCCGGTGTCAGTACTGCGAGGGCTCCAGATGGTAAATCTGGAGCCCTTTTAGCGTTTCAGGTCAGGCGAACGGCAGGCCGGCGGCTCACAGCACCACCTTCAGGTAGTTGCCGGTGACGCTGCGTTTTTCCTTCTCCAGCGCGTTGATGTCGACCTCGACGAACACCTCGTCGGGGGTGACCTTGAAGAGCGGCTGCCCCTTGGAGACGATGGTGCCGTCGGCGGAGGTCATCAGGATCTTGTCGATGGTGCCGGAGAACGGGGCGTAGACCTTGTTGAACATCTTCATGACCTCGACGATGTAGAGCGGCTGCCCCTTCTCGAAGTGCATCCCTTCGTGGACGAAGGGGGGCATTCCCGGCGCTTCCTGGCCGTAGTACATGCCGCCGCAGACCGCGACCACCTCGTCGACCTTGCTGGCCGGAGGCGGCACCAGGAGCTTTTTCATGCGGGCCTGCAGCTCGGGGTCGGTCAGGTACTCGGGGATGGTGATCTCCAGGTCCTCCTCGACGCGCAGGTCCCAGAACTTGGTGTCCTCACCGATCTGGAACAGCATGCCGAGCAGTTCCAGTCCCGCCTCGAAGCCGAAATGCGAGGAGCGTATCTGCTCCCAGGCCGCGGCGTCGAAGCCCCCCTGGGGCTCGTCGTGCTGCAGGATCTCGAACAGGGTGAAGTACTCGTCGCGCTCCAGGCCGAAGTGCTGGCGCAGGCTGCGGGAAAAGCGCAGAGCCGCCTGCAGCAGGTCGTTGTCGTGCCCCCAGATCATCTCAGCTGCCGGCTTGTGGGCACGGTACTGCATGTGCAGGTATTCGTAGGTCTCGTTGAGCACCCCGACCGGGTTCCTAAGCCAGACCACCTTACCGCCCTCGATCCGGAAGTTCTTGGTGTTCATGCTGAGCCAGCCGGACAAGAGGTGCGGATCGCCCAAGAGTCGCTCAATGGGGCGGATGATCAGGGTCCCCTTGCGGTCCAGGAGGGTCGACATGTTCTTCATCTCCTTGGCCTGCACCTCGGGCTGCCCCTCGAACAGGTCGGAGATCTGCTTGGCGTAGTGCTTCTTCATCTGCAGGAAGGCGTAGACCGGGTCGATCTTGTTGGCGACCTCCTTCAGGGTCCCCACCAGCGTCAGGTAGGGGACCACGAAGCGGGTGGTCGGCTTAGCCATGACGTTTCTGCCCAGGAACCAGTTCACTAGGCCGTAGTGGAATTCCAGGTTGGTGGCGAGGTCGCTCCCCCTGAGGGTCGCGGAGCAGAGGACGTCGCTCATCCGCTCGTAGCTGTCCAGCCGGTCTTCACCCTTGGTGAGCAAGAGAGCGATGTTGGAGTCGTAGGCGCCGGCCACCTTGTACTTGATGAAGAGCCCGGTGTCCGGGTTCACCATGCTGATTCCCTGGTCATCGCGGATCTCGCCGTCGACCGGCTTGGACCAGTAGCGGATCATGCCGCCCGCGTGCGGGGAGAGGGAGGCGTCGGTCGCGTTCAGACGCGCCTCGACGGCGGCGTTGAAGCGCACCATGCGCTCGGGCCTCGGGAGCCGCTTCTTGTGCTGCGCCAGGAGCGCCATCGCCTCCACCAGGCTCTCCACCACGAAGAAGTCCTTCGGGTTCTCCGGGTTCACGAACTTGAGCGCGTAGCAGAGCTCGGTGACGCGGTGCTCCACCTGGATCCTGGTGTTCACCTCCATGAAGTAGTGGCGGTCACGGTCCACGATGCACTCGAAGGTGGAGGCGGAGTCGAGCCCCACTGCGACGCCGAAACGCTCGCTCTCCTCCTCCATGCGCCCCAGCACCATCAGGTCGCTTTCCAGCGCCTTCACCTCGGCGGGCTTCCCCGCCTCCCTGGCGCGGGCGATGGCGGCATCCAATCCCTCCTTGGTAACCGAGACTTCCAGAAGCTTCTGCTCGTGCATCTGCAGCGAGCAGTCGCGCCCGCCCAGCGCCAGGCACCACTCGCCGTTACCGATCAGCTGGATCTCGTTGTGCCGGGTCTGCTCGATGTTGAGCTCGACCAGGATGTTCTTGTTGTCGCCGATGCCGTTCGCCTTCACCTCGTTCAGGATCTCGCGCACCAGGGTGGGAGCCTCGGCGGCCTCCTTGGCGATGGCAGCGTCGTCCGGGTTCTTGAGGTTCAAAAGCGAAGCGCCCAAGAGGCGCTGCCCCTTGCCGCCGCCGCCGCCGATCGCTTTCAGGCGCACCCGGCTCTGCGGGTACTTCTTCAGCATGGCGGTAACCTCGATCTGCACCTGGGCGCAGAGCTCCTCGATGGAGAAGAGGTCGATCCCCTTGTTATAGGAGGCGTACAGGATGTGGTCCGCCAGCGCCTCCAGGGTGAGCTCCTGGTTGGCGAGGAGCTGCGGGTCGCACTCCAGGCCATCGGAGCTGGCCAGGGCCAGGAGCTTCTCGCGGGAGGGGTGTTTTCTGACCAGGGCGCGCGCGGTGACGTTGTCGATCCCCGGGGTGACGGAGACGTTCACCGAGAGTGCGGTCCGCTTCGCCTCGTCCTTCTTGCCGGCTCCCGCCTGGGTCGCCGAGCAGGGGCCGATGAACTTCAAGCCCGCCTTCTCGATGGCCGCCACGAACTCGTCGTCCTCGGCCATGAAGCCGTAGCCGGCGAAGATGGAGTCGTAGCCGTTTTCCAGCGCGATCCGAATGATCTGGTGGATGCGCTCGACGCGCTCCTCCTTGCTGGCGCCGGTGTAGTCGGGCACCCGGTGCACGCGCTTGGAGTCGGTCAGGGTGCGCAGCTCCGGGGCGAGGGCGTTCGGGTAGACGATCGAGTCCTTCTCGGACAAGAGGATCCCGAAGTGGGTGATCCCCATCTCGGCGTAGACGTCCATGGCCTCCTTGCGGATCGGCCCGCGGCAGACGATGAGCGGCTTGAGCTCCACGCAGGAAAACGAGGCGACCCAGGGCGAAGGGGAACCCGCCAGGCGGCGGTCCCGGTGGACCAGCGGGTTATGAGAGTAGTTGTCGATAATCTTTGCCATTGGTATCTATCTCCAATCCATTAAATTAGTTGTAGGGGCGCATAATCAAGCGCCCGAACTCCACGTTGAGGCTTAAGGCCAGGCGGTAGCCTGAACCTCGAGCCGCTTCTTCCCTAGTGGAACTCGCGCTGCACGGCCTGCATCGGGCCGGCCTTGTAGTGGCGCAGGAAGAAATTCAGGTTCTCGCCGAGCACCTTTCTCAGGTCGGTCGGCATGACCAGGGAGGAGATGGAGCCAAGGCTCAAGGCCTCCTTCGGGTTCATCAGCTCTTTTTCATAGCGCGTGTTCAAGAGCGCCTCTTCGGATCTCAACCAGTCGGCGGCGTCTTTCTCGGCATCGAGCTTGGCTGTGTCGGGTTTCACGCCGGCGTCGATGCGCTCCTGGGTGCCGCTCTTCACACGTGCGATGACCGCAGTTCTGAGCTTCCTCAACTCGTCCTTGTAAACGAACTCCTTCCCTGCTGGGCCCATGACGGCGAGGCGCGTGGTGGGGAGCGCGAGCACCAGGTCGGCGCCGGTAGGGTAGTTGTTGTAGGATGCGTAGGCGCCGCCGTAGGCGTTTCTCAGGATCAGGAGGATGCGCGGCGTCCTGATGTCGACTATGGAGTCGAGCATGGCGCGGCCGGCCTGGACGATGCCGCGGGTTTCCTGCTCGCGGCCCGGCAGGAAGCCCGTGGTGTCTTCCATGAAGATCATCGGGATGTTGTAGATGTTGCAGAAGCGGTTGAAGCGGGCGATCTTGTAGGCCGCGTCGCAGTCGATCTGCCCGGAGTCTACGGCCGAGTTGTTGGCGACGAAGCCGACCACGTTGCCGCCCAGGCGACCGAAGGCGGTGACCACGTTGCGGGCGCGCTCGCGCTGCATCTCGAAGTAATCGCCGTGATCGCAGATCTGCTGGATGATGATGGAAACGTCGAAGGGGGTGTTGAAGCCGGTCGGCGAGTTGAAGGCCTTCTTGAGGAGCGTGTTGATTTCCCAGGTCTTGCGGTCCAAGGGATCGGTGGTCTCCTGGAAGGCCGCCATGACCGAGTTATTGTCCGGCAGGTAGTTCAAGAGCTGAATGGCGGCCCGAAGCGCCCCCACCTCGTCCTCGACGGTCAGGTCGGCGACGCCGGACTGGCCGTGCACCTTGGGTCCGCCCAGTTCCTCAGGCGTCACGTCCTCGCCCAGCACGCTCTTGACGACGCCCGGGCCGGTGAGACCAAAGAAGGTGTCGTTGGGCTGGATTACGAAGCTCCCCTGGCGCGGTAGGTAGGAGCCGCCGCCGGCGTTGAAGCCGAACATGCACATGATGCTCGGCACCACGCCGGAGATCCTTCTCAGGGCCGTGAAGGCCTCCGCGTAGCCGTCCAGACCGCCGACCCCGGCCGGCACGAAGGCGCCCGCGGAGTCGTTCATCCCGATGACCGGAATCCCCTTCTCGCCCGCCATGTAGAAGAGGCGGGCCAGCTTGTTGCCGTTGGTGGCGTCCATGGAGCCGGCGCGCACCGTGAAGTCGTGGCCGTAGATGGCGACGTCGCGGCCGTGGATGTTCAGGATGCCGGTCACCAGCGAGGCGCCGTCCAGGTTCTTGCCCCAGTTCTGGAACAGGATGTTGGGCTCTTCTTCGGTGAGCACGCGGATCCTTTCCCAGACGGTCATCCGCTTTTTGAAGTGCTGCTTCTCGATTTGGTCGATGCTCACCGACTTGGTGGGGCGCTGGATCAGGTCGTGCCCGGCCTGCATCGCCTCTTCGTAGCCCCCCGTGGCGCGGGAGATCTCGCCGGGGATGTTGAATTCGACCTTCTCGGCCGCGTCAAAGGGATTCTTCAGCGAGGGCTTCATGACTTTATTGGACATTTCGGGCATCCTTCCGGTAGTTGGGATTTTTTAACTGAGACGTTGGTGCGGTGCAACTCATTGCAATCCTCCCGTGTAGAGTTATAGAAAAGCTGCTTTACTGTTGTAATGGTTCAATTCCCTCAATCGGGTCGCTATCCTGGTTGTGGCACGCTTAGGGTGACCGAAGCAATCGGGAGGACGCCGTTACTGTATTTCGCGAAACCGGCTGACTGGCCGGTCATGCGGGCAAAACCGGCACGCTGTGAGCGGACAAATGTTTCCGCCTCCAGTGCAAGATCAGGCAAGCTTTACTATTACTATAGATGCTGCGCGCAGCAGGAAGGGTTGACTGTGGTGGAGAGAGCGAGCTTTTGTAGAACCGGGAGTGAGGCGGCAGGCCCCGAACTTTCCGTTACATCGTCTTCTGTCAGATAATTTTACCCGGGAGGCATGATCTGTCGGTGCGTCCCGGCCTAAGCCATTGTCTGCCAGTGGTCCTACTGCGAACTGATGTTTTATTGGAAGTTTCAGGTAATGTACATAAAGTTTTGCTTGGCAAATGTCAATAAGAAAAACAGTGTATACGCGGGAAAGTGCGGGGGGATCGGCCGCTTGCGGGGAAGGGGTCTGCTCAGGGCACCTGCGGCTGACAGGGGAGCCCCTGTCAGCGTCTGATTTTGCCGGCCAGAAGTTCGACGGTATGCAATACCCTCGTTTTATCGCCGGCCTGTTTCAGCCCGTCGGAGAGCTGCATGATGCAGCCGGGGCAGCCGGTGACCACGGCGTCGGCGCCGGTGGCCATAATGTCCGCGCTCTTGCCGGCGTTGATCTTCAGGGAGCTTTCGTAGTGGTACACGTTGAAGGTGCCGCCCAGCCCGCAGCAGCGGTCGGCCCCCTCCATCTCGACCAGGTTCACCCCGGGGGTGCCGGTGAGCAGGACGCGCGGCTCCTTGGTGATTCCCGCGGTCCGGTGGTGGCAGGGGTCGTGGTAGGTGACCTTGAACTCCTCGCCGTTGCAGGTCTCTTCGGGGTTCAGTCCGAGTTTCTGCAACAGGACCGCGGCGTCGACCGTCTTGTCGGCCAGGGCCTGGAGCCGGGCCTTCAGCTCAGGGTTCCTTTTGCCGATCACCAGCGGGTAGAGCTTGTGCAGGGCGCCGCCGCAGGTGGCGCAGGCGGTCATGACGTAATCGGCCTGGTGCGCCTCCAGGGCTTCCAGGTTTTTTTCGGCCAGTTCGCGCACCGTGTCGAGGTCGCCGCCGGACATGCCGGGAAGCCCGCAGCACTGCTGACCCTTCGGAATGATGACGGTGCATCCCAGGTGCCTGAAGAGCTTCAGGGTCGATTCTCCGATGTTGGTGTAGACGAAGTTGGTCATGCAACCGACGAAGAAGACGATGCGCGGCTTGCCTGGTTCCCCCTCGATCACCTCAGGGTGGCGGTTCATGAATGGCTGTTTGGCGATCTGCGGAATGTTGCGCCGGTTTCCCAGAAACGGCATGGGGAAGCGCAGCCTGAGGCCCGAGGTGGCCGGGACCTTCCGGAAGAAGAGGGGACCGAGGATCGAGGCGGCGAAAGCGCCGAAGTTCATCATCTTGCGGTTCTTGATGACCTGGCCCACCGCCTTGTGGAAGGTGGTGAGGCCGCGCCTTTGGGCCAGCGCTTCCCGGGCCGCGATAACGATCTCATCTGTGGGGACCTGGTTCGGGCACTTGTCCACGCAGCTGCCGCACAGAAGGCACTTGGACATGGCGGCGTAGGTGCCGTCGTCCAGTGTGATGTCCCCCTTCATGATGTGCTGGGCCAGGGCGATCTTGCCGCGGGCGACCGCGGGTTCTCTCTGGAAGGCGGTGAAGGCGGGGCAGTTGGCGCGGCAGGCACCGCACTTGACGCACTTCTTCATCTCGGCTTCAACGCGTTTCAGCGGATCTACTATCAGCTTCTTGGTCATCTATACCCTCTAAGAGGCGTTGGTGGTTAAGTCGTTAAGTCGTTATGTCGGAAATACCGTAACAAAGGACCTCATTCACTTGACTACTCAACGATTTACTCGACTTCCTAACGACTCAACGGTTTCTTCACCCCTCCAGCGGCAGCATTTTGCCGGGGTTCAGGATGTTCTTCGGGTCGAGCGCCTGCTTGATGGCGCGCATGGCGCCGATCTGGTCCGCCGAGAGCTCCATCGGGATGAAGGGCTGCTTGGAGAGGCCGACGCCGTGCTCGCCGGACATGGTCCCCCCCAGGTCGAGCGCCGCCTGGAACACCTCCTTGATCGCCTCGTGCGCCTTCTCTTGCTGCCCGGCAACCGACTTGTCGATCATGATGTTGACGTGGATGTTGCCGTCGCCGGCGTGGCCGAAGTTCACGATCGGGATGTCGTAGCGTTTTTGGATCTGCTCGATGCGCCGGATCACGTCCGGCACCCGGCTCCTGGGCACTACGATGTCCTCGTTGAACTTGTCCGGGTTCACGTCGCGCAGGCTCGGGGAGACTAGGCGGCGCACCCGCCAGAGCTCCTCGCTCTCCGCCGCGTCCTTGGCGACCCGGAACTGCACCAGGCCCAGCGGCTTGATGAGCGCATTGATCAGGCCGGCCTGCTTCTCGATCAGGTCCCGGTCGCCGTCCACTTCGATCAGCAGGACGGCCCTCCCTTCGGGCGGGATGCCGAGGTTGAAGCGGCGCTCGACGCAGGTGAGCGTGGCGTGGTCCAGGAACTCCAGCGTGGTCGGGATGATTTTCCCCTTGATGATGGTGGAGACGGCACGCGCCGCGCCGTCGATGGAGTCGAACACGGCGAGCATGGTCTTCTTGGCGTCGGGGAAGGGGAGCAGTTTGAAGATGATCTTGGTGATGACGCCGAGCGTCCCTTCCGAGCCGCAGATCAGCTTGGTCAGGTCGTAGCCGACCACCCCCTTTACGGTCTCGCCGCCGGTGCGGATCACCTCGCCGGTGGGGAGCACCACCTCCAGGCCCATGACGAAGTCCTTGGTCACCCCGTATTTAACGGCGCGCGGGCCGCCGGCGCACTCGGCGACGTTGCCCCCCAGGGTGGAGAACTTGAGCGAGGCGGGGTCGGGCGGGTAGAAGAGCCCGAGCTTTTCCACCGCGATCTGGAAGGTTTCGGTCACCACCCCCGGTTCCACCTCAGCAACCAGGTTGTCCGTGTCGATCCTGAGGATCCGGTTCATCCTGGTCGTGACCAGCACCACCCCGCCCCCCTTGGGGAGCGCGCCGCCGGTGAAGCCGCTGCCGGCGCCCCTGGGGAAGACCGGGAACCCCTCGCGGTTGGCGAGCGCCAGGATCTGTGAGACCTCGGCGGAGCCGGCCGGGTGCACCACGCAGTCAGGGAGGAATTCCATCTGGGTGGCGTCGTAGCCATAGCAGATCATATCCTGCACCTCGGTCGCGACGTTCTCTGTGCCGACGATCTCTCTCAATGTATCCAGTATGCGTGCATCAAGCATCAATTTTCCTTTCACTCTAAGTCATAAAAAATTTCGGTCGGCAAGCAGACCACAACTGTAGGATTGCCTACTTTGCACTTTCAAAATAAAAAAACAAGGGTTAGCAGCTGGCCACCCCGCCAACCTTTGAGCTCATGCCACGAAGTCATGGTGAACCAACCCATTTACCCCGCCAGAACCGGGAGCACGGTCCCCCCCTCGGGGATCAGGTAGGCGGTGAACTCCTCCGGAAGCAGGGGGAGCGCCAGGTCGAGAGCCTCCCCGGGCGTCCGGGCCGGGATCATCCCCATGGTGCCCACCTCGCCGGGAGGAAGCTTGGAGACCAGCACGATCCGGAAGCGCTCGGCCTTCTCCTTCACGCTCCAGGCGGTCTGCCCGTTGATCTCGTAGCGCTTCCTGAGGGCCGACTCCAGCTCGCCGCAGCTGGCAAAGCCAAACCAGTTGAAGAAGGTGGCGTTGCCGTAGCCGTCGCGGCACTCGGCCAAAAGGATCATCACCCCTCCGGGCTTGAGCGCCCGGCTGGCGTATTCCATCGACTTGTGGGCCTGGATCAGGTTGATGTCCTTCGGGTAACCGCCGCAGGAAACCACGACCAGATCGGCCTTTTCCCTGATCGGGTAGCTGAAGGCCTTCGCGTAAAAGCGGCATGCCGCGAGGTGCGCCTCGCGCCAGTTGCCGGCGAATACCGCCAGGATCTTCTTGTCGGGGGTGAGGACGGTGTTCAGGATAAAATCGGGCGGGCGCATGGCGCAGGCCTCGAGCATCGCCTCGTGCACCGGGTTCCCCTCCAGGCTCCCGGTGACGGCAGCGGGATGCCGGCCGCTCCCCTCGCCCGGGTTCAGCAGGGAAAAGTGGCTTGCCATGCAGCTTCTGCGGCTGGAGACGCCGGGGAGAATGCTCTTCCTCCCGCCACCGAAACCGGCGAAATAGTGGAAGGTCACCGCTCCGGTCAGGATCAGCCGGTCGGCCTGCGCCACGGTGCGGTTCATCTCCACCGGGATGCCGCGGCTCGTCTCCCCCAGGTAGATTAGGGAGCCGGGAGCGTCGCAATCGTGGTCTGAGACCTTGATCCGGCCGTACAGTTCCCCGACTATCCTGCGCTGTTCGGACTCCGTCTGCTTGCGGTGAATGCCGAGCGCTATGATGACCTCGATCTCCCGGTCCCTGACGCCGGCCTCGTTGAGCCGTTGCACCAGGAGCGGCAGGTAAAGGTCGCTGCCGGTAGGCCTCGTGATGTCCGAGGTGACGATCACCACCTTTTCATTGCGGCGAAACTGCGCGAGGGCCGGCGCGCAGCCCTTCAGGGCGCGGGCGACCAGCGTCTCAGGGGTGCCGGCGGGGTCGCCGGTGGGGGGGCGGATCACCTTGAGCAGGTGCCCGGGTGCCAGTTCCAGTGGGTAGCTTGTCTCACCGCATTTAAGCTCGATCATGGGCGGTATCATACCTTCTCAACCCGGGTTGCGCAACTGTTTCGACCAAATACGGGGCGGGGGGCAAAATAGGTTGACAAAATGGGGCATTTCCGATAACAATCACCCGTTTCTTTGACCAGATTCCGGTAAGCACGCCTTGGAAAGGCATATCCAAATAGGAGGATTTTGAATGGAACAGTATGCAGTAGTCTTCGCCCTGGTTTGCGCAGCGGCGGCAGTGGCCTACGGCCTTATCACGGCCCAGTGGATTCTGGGGCTTCCCCAGGGGAACGACCGGATGCGGCAGATCGCGGCGGCCATCCAGGAAGGGGCGGGGGCCTACATGAAGCGCCAGTACACCATCATCGCCGCGGTCGGCGTGGTGATGTTCGTGGCACTCTTCGCCACCCTCGGCTGGAAGACCGCTGTCGGTTTCGCGGTAGGCGCGCTCTTCTCCGGCCTCACCGGATTCATCGGGATGTTCGTCTCGGTGCGCGCCAACGTGAGGACCACCGAGGCTGCCAAGTCCGGCATCCACACGGCCCTGAACGTCGCCTTCAAGGGTGGCGCCATCACCGGCATGCTGGTGGTCGGTCTCGGCCTTTTGGGCGTGGCGGGCTACTACCTGGTGCTGCAGAAACTCATGCCGGGCGCTCCTACCAAGGATATCGTCAGCCAGCTGGTGGGACTTGGTTTCGGCGGCTCGCTGATCTCCATCTTCGCCCGTCTGGGCGGCGGCATCTTCACCAAGGGCGCTGACGTCGGCGCCGACCTGGTCGGCAAGGTAGAGGCAGGCATTCCCGAGGACGACCCCCGCAACCCTGCGGTCATCGCGGACAACGTGGGCGACAACGTGGGCGACTGCGCGGGAATGGCGGCCGACCTCTTCGAGACCTACGCCGTCACCCTGATCGCCGCCATGCTCCTGGGTGCCATCACCTTCACCAACTCCGCCGCGGTCCACTATCCGCTCATCCTGGGCGGCATCTCCATTGTAACCTCCATCATCGGCACCTACTTCGTGAAGCTCGGCAAAAGCGGCAACATCATGGGTGCCTTGTACAAGGGACTCATCGTTTCCGGTGTCCTGGCCTGCATCGCATTCTACTTTGTCACCGTGAGCATGTTCCCGGAAGGGCTCGCCATGGGTAACGGCGTCATTTCCTCCATGAACATCTTCCTCTCCGCCATCGTCGGACTGGTAGTCACCGGCGCCATCTTCTGGATCACCGAGTACTACACCTCCACCGAGTACGGCCCGGTTAAGCACATCGCCCAGGCCTCCACCACCGGTCATGGCACCAACGTCATTGCGGGCTTGGGCATCTCCATGAAATCCACCGCCCTCCCGGTACTGGTCATCTCCGCCGGGATCATCATCGCCTTCCAGAGCGCCGGGGTTTACGGCATCGCCATCGCCGCCGTCTCCATGCTCTCTCTGACCGGCATCGTGGTCGCCATGGACGCCTACGGTCCGATCACCGACAACGCCGGCGGCATTGCCGAAATGGCCGAGCTGGACGAATCCGTGCGCGCCGTCACCGACCCGCTCGACGCGGTTGGCAACACCACCAAGGCGGTCACCAAAGGGTACGCCATTGGGAGCGCAGGTCTGGCCGCTATCATCCTGTTCACTTCCTACGTCCAGGAGCTGACCATCGCCGACAAGACCTTCTCGCTCTCCAACCCCTACGTCATTGTTGGTCTCTTCATCGGCGGGATGCTTCCTTACTACTTCGCGGCGCTCTGCATGGAAGCCGTCGGCAAGGCAGGCGGCGCGGTCGTCGACGAAGTCCGTCGCCAGTTCCGCACCATCAAGGGGATCATGGAAGGAACCGGCAAGCCGGACTACGCGGCCTGCGTGGACATCGTCACCAAGACCGCCCTCAAGGAAATGGTCATTCCTGGCCTCATTCCGATCCTGGTGCCTATCCTGGTCGGCTTCACCCTGGGCCCCGTGGCTCTGGGCGGCGTGATCGTCGGCTCCATCGTCACCGGCATCTTCGTGGCAATCTCCATGACGACCGGTGGCGGCGCCTGGGATAACGCCAAGAAGTACATCGAGGACGGCTTCCACGGTGGCAAGGGGAGCGACGCCCACAAGGCGGCGGTAACCGGCGACACCGTCGGCGACCCCTACAAGGACACCGCAGGTCCGGCCGTCAACCCGATGATCAAGATCATCAACATCGTCTCCCTGCTCATCGTTCCGCTTTTGAACAAGATGGGGTAGGTTGCGAGTTACTCCCACACTAGCAAAAAGGGCGCCCCGGTTTTCGGGGCGCCCTTTTTGCGTGCCAACTGCGACTTGAAGGATGCCTATGGCAAAAGGGTCCGGGTTTGCAAAAGAAAATATGCTGGCCAGGGGATTGAAATCGAAAAGAGGGCGGGAAGTATGAAGAGGAAAGAAAAAACCGGACTTATCCCGCCTCATGGTGAGGTCGGGATAAGTCCGGAAGCTGCCGCAGGCTCGGCATCAGTTGGGACGGATGCTGAAGGGGGATGACCAGGCACCTTCTCCCTGGATATTGTGGCCTCGCAGCCTGAGGGAAATCTGTTCGCCAGGCTCACGGTCGTTTATCTGCATCACGGGAGGCACGTTGACGTTAAGGAACTTCCAGTTTCCCTCCGGGTCCCCTTCCGCGATGTGCAGTTCAAAGAAGACCGCATCAGCCTGGCGGTTTGCCGTGGTGAACAGGGTGCCTCTGTGATCTCCCTGCTGCACCGCAAAGCCGACCGGAGCCGCCGGGGTGGTACGGGTTTGTCGATCCTTTGCTGGGTGCCTTGCGGACGTCAAAACCGGACCTGTGCAGCAGAGGGATGTCGTAACCCGTGGATGCGTCCACATACTGGGCAACGATATCGAGCATATGGGCAAACTCGATTTTCGCGGCCTTTCAGATCCCTGATCTTCAGGGAGTCATGGTAGAGCGCTCGTTGTAGGCATCGTGATACTTGTCGTAAGCCACCTGAAGTTGCGGCAAGGTGGGAAGGAATGCCGGCCGGTCCTCGGCCCCCTCCCAGATACTTGCCACGGCGTCTGTCAAGTTGACAGAAGGTGAGAAAAGTCTGTGTTTCAAGATAATCACCACCTTAAATTATTGGTGGTAGCTTAGACTCATAACCCATGCAGCCAAGTTTGGCAAGCACCCCGCGCACTTTTTCTTGCCGAGGCTCTCGAGCGCCAACCTCATGCTGAGGGGCGGGGAGGGCGGTTGCGGCTATATGTAGCTGCCATAATCTGCCACCCGTTCGGCGGTCAACTCGGCGAACCTTCGGGCTCCCAGCCGCATCTGCACCGCCTTCTGGTACAGCTTCTCGTACTTCACCGCAGCCTCCTCCCAGGTGAACCTTTGAGCCATGGCGTTTTGCCGCAGCGTCAGGATCATCTCTGGGTCGTGGTACCAGGTGTGCACCGCCCAGCCGACGGTGTCGAAGAGCGCGCCGGCGTTCAGGTTCCAGAACTTGAAGCCGGTCCCGGTGCGGGTGCCCGCGTCGAGATTCTGCACCGAATCGTCCAAACCGCCGGTGGCGCGCACGATCGGGATGGTGCCGTAGCGCAGGCTGTACATCTGGTTCAGGCCGCACGGTTCGAAGGCGGAGGGCATCAGGAAGAAGTCGCTCCCTCCCTCGATCTGGTGCGCCAGGCGGTTGTTGTACCCGATCCGGCAGGCGAAACGCTCCGGGTGGCTCGCCGCCATCCCTCCGAAATAGAAGTGCGCCCAGGGTTCGCCGGCGCCCAAAAGGACGATCTGGAGATCCAGCTCCAAGAGCCGGGGGAGCGCCTGGGCCAGGGTGTCGATCCCCTTTTGCTTCACCAGGCGCGAAACCATTCCGATGAGCGGCACGTCGTCCCGTTCGGGAAGGCCGCAGGCGCGCTGCAGTTCCCGCTTGCAGACCTTTTTGCCGCTCATATCCCCGGTTGAATAGGGGGCCGGGAGATACGGGTCGCACTCCGGGCTCCACTCGTCATAGTCGACCCCGTTCAGTATGCCGGTGAGCGCTCCGGAGCGCTCCCGCACCACCCCTTCCAGCCCCCAGCCGTACTCAGGGGTCTGCATCTCCCGGGCGTATCCCTCGCTTACCGTGTTCAAGAGCGTCGCGTGGTAGATCCCCCCCTTCAGGAGGTTCACCTGGTTCTCCATCTCCAGCTCCAGGTAGTTGAAATGTTGCCACCCCACGCCGAGCACGTCCATGGCCCCTTCGTAGAAGCTCCCCTGGTGCTGCATGTTGTGGATGGTGAGGAGGGAGGCCGCCTCCCTGAGGTGTGGGTCCTGGCGGTACACGGTATTCAGCAGGACCGGTACTGCGGCTGTGTGCCAGTCGTGGGCATGCACCACGTCCGGGGTGAATTGTATCATCTTGCAGAGTTCGAGGCTCCCCCGCGACAGGAAGATGAACCGGTTGTCGTTGTCGATATAGCCCCGGTTGTCCGTCTCATACAGGGTGTCGCGGCCGTAGAAGTCGTCGTGCTCCAGGAAGTACACCGGAACCTCGGTGCCGGGGAGCCTTCCTTCCAGCACACCGCAGTACATCGAGCCGATCACCCCCATTGGCACTACCAAAACCCCGGGGAGCTGGCGCAACTGGAACTTCTCGCGGTCCACCTTATAGTAGCGGGGCATGACGACCCGCACGTCATGACCCTGGGCTTTCAGGAACTTGGGAAGGGCTCCGACCACGTCGGCAAGCCCTCCTTCCTTGGCGAAGGGGACCGCTTCGGAGGCGGTGATGAGGATGTTCAGGCGCATGGCATCGGCTCTCCTGTCGTGTTTCGTATGGCAACCGCCTTTTAAAATACCATGCAACGCCGTTTCGGGCAACGCCGCACAGCGTTGTTGGTGGTTGATTATAAAATAATAATAAAAGTATTGCAACCAGGCCCGAGGTGTCGTACCGTAGGGCTGAAGTCAAGGCTCCTTACACGGTAACCGCAGGAGAGAGACATGTGCGTTCAGTATCAGAGGCAAATGACGGCAGGCAGCGTAGTCACCTTACCGGAGCAGCCTCGCCACGCGCGCAACCACCGGCGGGTGGCTGTAGTAAAACGAGGCGTAAACGGGATGGGGATGGAGATTGGCGAGGTTGTCCCGGGAGAGTTTCACCAGCGCGGAGGCGAGGGCCTTCGGCATGCCGCACAGTTCGGTTGCGAACCGGTCGGCTTCCCACTCGTGCCGGCGGGATAGCCAGGAGGAAAGCGGGGTCAGGGGAAAGGCTGCCAGCGAACCGAGGAAGCTGACCATGACGACCTGAGCCGCGAAGGACCCCTGGCTGAGACCGAAGAGCCCCGGCACCCCGCCCCAGCGAAAAAGCAGATGCACTGTGTAGAGCACCAGCAGCGACCCCACTTCCATGAGCACCAGACGCTTCCAGATATGCCCCATTTTCCAATGCCCCGCTTCGTGCGCCAGGATCGCCAGCAGTTCCGGACGCTCCATCTGCTGGACCAGGGTGTCGTACAAAACGATCCGCTTCACCCGGCCGATGCCGGTGAAATAGGCGTTCGAGTGCAGGCTGCGGCGCGAGGCGTCCATCTTCTGCACCCCTTTAACCTTGAGATCGGCCCGGGCCAGCAGCTGCCGGATCTCCTGCTCCAGGCAGGCATCGCCCAGCGGCTCGAATTTCGAGAAAAGGGGCTCGATGAGAACCGGGGAGAGATAGATCATGGTGAGGGAGAAGAGGGCGAAAAAGCCCCAGACCCAGAGCCACCAAAGGGACGGCGAGGCCTGGACCAGCAGGAGGGCTGCTGCGACCAGGATCACCAGCAATAGAGAGGAGATGAGCGTCGACTTGAAAAGATCGGCCAGCCAGAGCCGGGGCGTGGTGGTGTTGAAGCCGTAGCGCTTCTCGATCCGGAAGGTGGAATAGAGCGAGAAGGGGATTTCCAGGAGGCCCTGGGCCAGGGTCAATAGCAGCAGGAAGAGCACTCCCCGCACCACGAAGCCTCCTGGGAGTGTTCCGGTCCAGGCGTCGTAGAGCGGCAAAATTGGTGTGAAGAGGAAAGCCAATAAGAGCGCGCCGTCGTAGACCGACTGGACCAGTGCGACCCGGCTCAGCTCCGCCGTGTAGCGCGCGGACCTCTCCAAGGCCTCGGCGTCAATCGTGCCGGCGAACGCCTCGGGGAGGGTCGTGCCATACCGCTTCAGGTGGCGCAGGTTGAGGTAACGCAAAAGGTAGGCTGCTGCAAAACGCGCCAGATAGACGGCGATCAGGGTGGCTCTCATGTGGTATCCTCGGCGCTAAAAGAGCGGCAGCGGATGAAAAAGGCCTCCCGTAGGCCAAGCCACTCACCTAAGGTGTTAAAACCGCTAAACGTCTGAAGTCAGGCGTTTAGCGGCTTTGGTTAACTCCCCGATTTCACGGAGGGTTTAATCCTGCGACACCTTTGGGGTAGAACCGGCGTGGTAAGCGGGTGGCTTTGCTTTCGCCGGGAAGGTGAAGCGCTACTTCTTGACAATCCCCTTTTCGATGAGGACGTCGTACTTGTAGCCGCTGCCGAAGTCCTTGTCCTTAACGAGCGTCCCTGAAACGGTCACCACGTCTCCAACTTCCGGGGTATCCTTTGAGGTGACCACCAGTTCGTGGTTCTTTTGCTTCGCGATACCGCTGCCGTCCTGCAGATGGATCCAGGTCCGGTCCATGATCCCCGAGGCGACCTTGACAACCTGCCCCTTCACCACGACCTGTTTGCCGTTCAGCTTACTGCATTTCGTGAAGAGTTCGGCAACGGTGTAGGCATTTGCCCCACTCGCCTTCTCCACTAGTATCTTCGCGCGCGGGGAGGTTACCCCGCCGCTTCCCGGCGACTTCCCCGATACCTCCTTCCCCATCGAGCCGGACTTGACCCTCGGCGCGTTGCAGAAGAGGATCGAGTCAAAGGTGCGGTTCAGCGCCTTGCTCTGGAATTTCGTCATTTCCGTACAACCATTGAAGGAGAGGGTATCTCCGAGGTGCGTTTCCTGGGTGGAAAAGGCTACCCAGGTCTTCACGCCGTCCTTTTCCAAATTCGCGTAGGAATAGCCCCCCCCAGTCATGGTCTCGATAACCTTCCCGGTGATCGGTTTTGGCGAACTGGCCTTGGTAACGGGGCCAGGTTTCGGCGCGCTGTCTTTGGCCGGTATGGCGTCCTTCGCGGTCTCAACCGAGGTGTCAGCTTTGTCAACCGTTTTCGGAGCGTCCGCGCCTTGCCCCGCGATGGGGAGCGCCAGGGTGAGTAGCACCGACATGATGGTGGAATAGCGCTTCATTATAATTAGTATCTCCCCTTTGTTTGGCCGCCTGGGCGGCGCAAAAACCGTTAGAAATCTGCGTGGCAGCAGAATAACATGATACGTTCGCAGAAAACAACGCTGTTGATGAGACATCACCCATTCTTTCTAAGCACCAGGGCGTCGCCGGTCATGGCCAGGTCGACCTGGACCAGGTCTCCCGGGACGAATTTACCCTCCAGGAGCAGGAGCGCGAGCGGGTCCTGGATCTTTCTCTGCAGCGCGCGCTTGAGCGGCCGCGCGCCGTAGGCCGGGTCGTACCCCTCGCGGGCCAGATACTCGCGTGCCTGGTCGGTCACCTCCAGGCCGATCCCCTTCTCGGCCAGGCGCTTTTCCAGGGACTTGAGCTGGATGACGACAATCTCCTTGATCCGCTCCAGCGGCAGCGCCCGGTAGATGACGATTTCGTCCACCCGGTTCAGGAATTCCGGCTTGAAATGCTCCTTGAGCGTCTCCGTCACATTCGCCTGCATACGAGGGTAGTCGGTGGCGCCGTATTGCTGAATCCACTGGGATCCGAGGTTGCTGGTCATGATGATGACGGCGTTCTTGAAGTCGACCGTCCTCCCCTGGCCGTCGGTGAGCCGGCCGTCGTCCAGGATCTGCAGGAAGACGTTGAACACCTCCGGGTGCGCCTTCTCGATCTCATCGAAAAGCACGATGCAGTAGGGCCTGCGGCGCACCGCCTCGGTCAGCTGCCCCCCCTCCTCGTAGCCGACGTACCCCGGGGGGGCGCCGATCAGCCGGGCTACCGTGTGTCTCTCCTGGTACTCGCTCATGTCGATGCGCACGATGGCCTGGTCGTCATCGAACAGGAAGGACGCCAGGGCACGGGCGGTCTCGGTCTTGCCGACACCAGTGGGCCCCAGGAAGATGAAGGAACCGATCGGGCGGTTCGGGTCGGAGAGTCCGCTCCTGGCGCGCCGGACCGCGTTGGCGACCAGGGTGAGCGCCTCATCCTGCCCCACCACGCGGCTTTTCAGCCGCTCCTCCATGCGGACCAGCTTCTCGCTTTCGGTCTCCAGCATCCGGTGCACCGGGATGCCGGTCCACTTGGCGACGATCTCCGCCACCATCTCGCCGTCCACCTCCTCGGAGAGCATCTTCCCCTCCTTCTGGATCGCCTCCAGGGTGAGCCTCTTCTCCTCCATCTCCTTTTCCAGGGTGGGGATCTCGCCGTAGCGCAGCTCCGCGGTCCGCCCCAGGTTCCCGGCGCGCTCGCTCCGCTTGGCCTCCTCCTTCTTCTCCTCCACCCTCTCCTTCAGGCCGCGCATCTCCTTGATGACCGACTTCTCGCGCTGCCAGTGCTCTTTCAGGTTGGCGGCTTCCCGCTTCAGCGCCTCCAGCTCGCCGGTGAGCTTCTCCCGCCGCAGTTCCGCCTGCGGATCGTGCTCGCGCAACAGCGCCTGGTTCTCGATCTCCAGCTGGACGATGCGCCGCTCCACCTCGTCGACCTCGGTCGGCAGCGAGTCGATCTCGATCCTCAGACGCGAGGCGGCCTCGTCGATCAGGTCGATCGCCTTGTCCGGCAGGAAGCGGTCGGTGATGTAGCGGTCCGACAGGGTCGCCGCCGCGATGATGGCGGAGTCCTTGATGCGGGTGCCGTGAAAGACTTCGTAGCGCTCCTTCAAGCCCCGCAGGATGGAGATGGTCTCCGCCACGCTCGGCTCGCCGGCGTAGACCTGCTGGAAGCGCCGCTCCAGCGCCGCGTCCTTCTCGATGTACTTGCGGTACTCGGTCAGGGTTGTGGCGCCGATGCAGTGCAGCTCGCCCCGGGCCAAGGCAGGCTTCAGCATGTTGGAAGCGTCAAGCGCCCCCTCCGAGGCTCCGGCCCCGACCAGCGTGTGCAGCTCGTCGATGAAGAGGATCACCTTCCCCTCGGAGCGTGCCACCTCCTTGATCACCGCCTTCAGTCGATCCTCGAATTCCCCCCGGTACTTGGCCCCGGCGATGAGCGCGCCCATGTCCAGGGCCATGACGATCTTGTCCTTCAGGGTGTCAGGGACGTCGCCCGAAACGATGCGCTGGGCCAGCCCCTCGACGATTGCCGTCTTGCCGACGCCGGGCTCCCCGATCAGCACCGGGTTGTTCTTGGTCCGCCGGGAGAGGACCTGAAGCACCCGGCGGATCTCGTCGTCCCGGCCGATGACGGGGTCGAGTTTTCCCTGCCGGGCCAAGTCGGTCAGGTCCCGGCCGTACTTGGCGAGGGCCTGGTACTTCTGCTCGGGCTCCTGGTCGGTGACCGCCGCGTCCCCCCTGAGGGCCTTGAGGGCCGCGAGAATCCCGTCGCGCGTCGCCCCCCCCTGGGAGAGCAGTTTGGCGCAGGGGCTCTCCTTCTCCCCGACAAGTGCCAGGAGCAGGTGCTCCGTCGAGACGAAGGCGTCGTGCATGGCATCCGCCTCCTTCTGCGCCTGGTCCAGCACCCGGTTCAGGGCGGGGGAGAGCGAAACCTGCACGCTTCCGGTCACCTTGGGAAGCTTCCTGAGGCTGGCCGCCAGGTTCTCGCGCAACTGGGGGAGCGGCGTGCCGACCTTCTTCAGCAGGTCCGGGACGAACCCCCCCTCCTGGTCAAGCAGGGCGAGCAGCAGGTGCTCCGGCTCTATAGCCGCTGCCGACATGGCGAAGGTCTTTTCCTGAGCGGAGGCCAGTGCCTCCTGGGTCTTCACGGTCATCTTTTCGGGTCGTATCATGGCGCCCTCCTGACGGAATAATAGGTAGCGCCGGTTGCCCTGTCAAGGGAGGTGGGACGAAAAGAGACCACGGGGGCCAGGGACCAAAAAAACCAAGGGGGAAGAAATAGCTGCGGGGAAGGTAGCGCATGGTAAGAAGAAGGCGGGGTCGAGACAGGAGGACGGTGAGGGAAGTGCGCCGCGCGGAGCATTGCCAGGGCCTGCGCGCGGCGCCGGAACTACTACTGGATCTTCTTGATCCAGCCGAATGTGTCGGCAATCTTGCCGGTCTGGATCCCGGTCAAGGTGTCGTAGAGCTCCTGCGTGTGCTTGCCGACGCCGCCGCCGTTCACCTCCTGGCACTCGCCCGCGTAGCAGAGCGCTCCCACCGGCGTCACCACCGCGGCGGTGCCGCTGCCGAACGCCTCGGTGATCGCTCCGCTCTTGATGTCGTTCATAAGATCCTTCACGTCGATGCGCCGCTCCTCGACCGCCAGGTTCATAGAACGGGCCAGCGTCAGCACGGAATCGCGCGTCACCCCGTGCAGGATGGTCCCCTCCAGGGGCGCGGTGACGATCCGGTCGCCGTAGGCAAAGAACATGTTCATGGCGCCGACTTCTTCGATGTAGCGTCTTTCGACGCCGTCGAGCCAGAGCACCTGGTCGAACCCCTTCTCTTTCGCCTCGAGCCCAGCCTTGAGCGAGCTGGCATAGTTGCCGCCGGTCTTGGCCTCGCCGGTCCCGCCGGGGGTCGCCCGGACGTACTTGTCCTCCACCATGATCCGCACCGGCTTGAACCCCTGCGGATAGTAGGCGCCCACCGGGGAGAGTATCACGTAGAAATAGTAGTGGTCTGACGGCTTGATGCCGACCACCGCCTCCACCGCGATCATGGTGGGCCGGATGTAGAGCGAGGTCCCTTCCGCGCCGGGGATCCAGTCCCGCTCGAGGGAGACCAGCTGCTCGATCCCCTTGAGGAAAAGCTCCTCCGGGACCGCGGGCATGCAGAGCCTTTCGGCCGAGTGGTTGAAGCGCCGGGCGTTCATCTCGGGGCGGAACAGGGCGATGCTGCCGTCCTGCCACTTGTAGGCCTTGAGTCCCTCGAAGATCTCCTGGGCATAATGGAGCACCAACGCCGCCGGGTCGAGCAGGAATGGCTCGTTCTTCTTGATCCGGGCGTCCACCCACTCTTCTCCCCGCTTCCACTCCACCAAAAGCATCCGGTCGGTGAAGATCTTGCCGAAACCGAGCTTGGATTCGTCGGTGAATTTCGCCTTTCTCTCGGCTTCGCTCAAAGGTACTATCCGTATTTCCATGGGGCTTAACCTCCGGTTTCTCGGCGCCAGGCGTCGCTTTTTGTCGATCTTCTCCTTTACCACATCAAACCCCCTCGGGCAAGCAATTTAACCCGGTGCAGGAGCGGGTTATTTCTCTCGTGCGCCCTCTTGATTTTTTGCCCGCCTGTTGTTATAGTGTTAGCACTCAAAGCCTTCGAGTGCCAGCCGGCCTTCCCAGGCGGCAGAACTATCTAAGCAGGGAGAACACTAAACGTGAACTACAGCATGCCGGTACCCATAGACAGCCTGACTCTCTACCTGAGCGAGATCAACCGTTTTCCGCTGTTGAGTGCGGACGAGGAGAGGCACCTGGCGCTACGTTTCCGCGAGGAGGGAGACCTCCAGGCGGCCCACGCGCTGATCACGGCGAACCTGCGCTTCGTGGTGAAGGTCGCCGGAGAGTACCGCTCCTACGGCATGAAGATGCTCGACCTGATCCAGGAGGGGAACATCGGCCTCATGATGGCGGTGCGTAAGTTCGATCCCGCCAAGGGGGTGCGCCTCATTTCCTACGCTGTCTGGTGGATCAGGGCCTACATCCAGAACCACATCATCACCGCCTGGAGCCTGCTGAAGATCGGCACCACCCAGGCGCAGCGCAAGCTCTTCTTCAAACTGAACCAGGCCAAGCAGGCCATCATCAGCATGACCGGCGAGTCCGACCTCCATTCCGCCGCCATCACGCTCGACGTGAAGGACGTCGAGGCCCAGGAGATGGAGCAGCGCCTGAGAGGGGAGCTTTCCCTTGACGTCGAGATGTTCGAGGGGGAGGGGGGGACCTTCCTGGAGAGCCTGCCGGACCTGCGCCAGAACCAGGAGGAACTCCTGGCCGAGCGCCAGGAGAGCGACCTGCTGGAGCGGGGGGTGGCCGGAGCACTGGAGAACCTGAACGAGAAGGAGCGTTTCGTGATCGAGCGCCGGGTCGCCTCGGAGAGCCCCATGACCCTGCAGGAGATCGCCGACCATTTCTCCCTCTCCCGCGAGAGGGTGCGCCAGATCGAAGACGGCGCGCTGAAGAAGATGAAGCGCCTGCTCACACCCCTGGTGCTCTCCCGGGACGCCGCCTGACAGCCCGCCTGCGGGCTCCATAGCTAGCTGACAAAGGGTGCCGCCGGCTTCGGGGCACCCTTTTTTTCTTTACAACCCCCCGCGGTTACGCGCTATGCTCGGAAGCGGTGGCAACATAGTATCGGGAGGACGGGAGATTATGTTTTCCATTGACGACAGGGAGCGTTACGCACGCCACCTGATGCTGGAGGAGGTTGGGGAAGCGGGGCAGCAGCGCCTTGGGGCCGGACGGGTGCTGGTTATCGGAGCCGGGGGGCTCGGATCGCCCGCGGCGCTCTACCTGGCCGCCGCCGGGGTCGGCTGCATCGGGATCGCGGACGGCGACCGGGTGGAACTCTCCAACCTGCAGCGCCAGGTGATCCACGGCACTTCCGACCTGGGGCGCGCCAAGGTGCTCTCGGCGCGGGACCGGATGCTGGAGATCAACCCCGGGGTGCGGGTGGAGTGCATCGGGGAGTGGCTCACCCCTGAAAATATCGGCGGGGTCGTGGCGCGCTCTGATTTCGTGCTGGATGCGACGGACAACTTCGAGGCGAAATTCCTGATCAACGACGCCTGCCTGGCTGCCGGCATCAGCTATTCGCACGGGGGCATCCTGCGGCTGCGCGGGCAGACCATGACCGTCATCCCGGGTGAGTCCACCTGCTACCGCTGCATCTTTCCCGAGCCGCCCGACCCGGAGGTGGCACTCTCCTGCTCGAAGGCGGGGGTGCTCGGCGTGCTCCCCGGGGTGATCGGGACCATCCAGGCGACCGAGGCGGTCAAGTTCCTGCTCGGCATCGGCGAGCTATTGACGTCGCGCCTGCTCACCTACAATTTGCTCACCATGCGTTTCAGGGAGGTGGCGCTGGGGAGGAACCGCTGCTGCCCGGCCTGCGGGGAGAACCGGAACGATACCGGGCAGGTCTCAAGGGACTAAGCCTTGAATTTGCTCTCGGTCCCGGTCCTGAGCCTGGCGATGTTCTCGCGGTGCCGGAAGATAACGATGGCGGCGATGGCGCACGACATGGCGATCAGCGCCGGTGCACCGGTAATAAGCGCCACGGCCACCGGGATGACCAGCGCCGCGGCCAGGGAGGCAGCCGAAACGTAGCGCCACCGGTAGAGCACCAGGACGAAGACCGCCAGCCCGGCCAGAAGCGAGAGGGGAGCCGTGCCGAGGAAGACGCCGAGCGCCGTCGCGACCCCCTTGCCTCCCTTGAAGCGCAGGAAGATGGTGTAGACGTGCCCGAGGAAGGCGGCAAGCCCGATCGCCGCGACCCAGGCGTCCGGAAGGCCGACCCCTTTGGCAACGAGGACCGGGATGAGACCTTTGAGGCAGTCGCCGACCAGGGTGAGGATGCCGATCTTTCTCCCCATGGTCCGGTAGACGTTGGTGGCGCCGATGTTGCCGCTGCCGGTTTCCCGGATGTTGACGCCGAAGGCACGGGCGAGCAGCAGGCCGGTCGGCACCGAGCCGAGCAGGTAGGCTGAGATGAGGAGCAGTGTCTCTTTCAAAAAGCGGCTCTCCTAAAAGGTTGATGCAAGCAGGGCGCATCCTACAATATTTCCGGCAAAACCGCAAGGCGCCGGGCGCCTCTGGAAGGAAGGCTCCCTGCACTTTGACCTAACGTATACTGTTGTCGGAAAGCCAAAAATGTGATAGCTTTAATAAGAGTAGATTGCTTTCGTTAAATTAGTCTATGGGGGTTGGGCGTGATCAAGCGCAAGCCGTTGATAATCAGCAGACCGAGGAGAGCCGTTCTGGTCGGCCTCTCCCTGATGCTGGCGTCGTGGCTGATAGATGCAGCGCTGGACTCGGCCTTCGTACCGGGGGGGCTTTCCCGCCAGCTGCTCCATCCGGGTCTTCACGAACTGGCCCTGCGCCTCTGGTTCCTGCTCGCCCTGCTCTTTTGCATCCTCTACCTCACCCGCAACAGCCGCAAACTGCGACGGCAGGAGGTGAGTCTCAAGGTGGCGCTGCTGAGCGCCGAGACGGAGCGGGTGAGGTCGCGGGCTGTGCTGGAATGTATGGGTGACGCCATCAGCATGCAGGACCTCGACATGAAAATCCTATACCAGAACCAGGCGCATATAGAGCTCATGGGGGCGCACCCGGGCGAATACTGCTATGAGGCCTACCAGCAACAGGAGGATGTTTGCCCCGGGTGCCACCTGGCCCGGTCCTTTCAGGACGGCCTGACGCACAAGGCCGAGAGAAGCGCCCAGACCCCGCACGGCTGGAAATTCACCGAGATCATCTCCACTCCGCTTAGGGACGGCACGGGAAGGATCGTGGCAGGCATCGAGTCAGTTCGGGATATCACCGACCGCAAGCGTACCGATCTGGAGCTGGAGCGGATGAACCGCGAACTCGAGCTGCGCGCCCTGGAGCTTGCCGAGGTGAACGGTGAACTGGAGTCCTTCAGCTATTCGCTCTCCCACGATCTGCGCTCCTATATTACCCGCATCAGTACGGCCCAGCAGCTCCTGGCGCAAACCACCCAGGCCAAGGAACCCGACCTGGAGTATCCTGTGCAGATCATCGATGAAGCCTGCCGGGGGATGGATGAGCTGATCGAGGCGATCCTCACCCTTTCCCGGCTCACCCGGGAGGCGATGCATTGTGAAGAGGTCTCGTTAAGTGAACTGGCGCAGGAGATCGCTCTGCAGCTTCAGCACCAGGAGATGCATCACCTGGCCGAGTTCGGCATCCCTGCCGCCCTGCTGGTCTGGGGCGACCGTCACCTGTTGCGGGTGGTGCTGGAAAACCTCTTAGGAAACGCCTGGAAGTATACCCGCGGCATGCCGCTGGCCCGGATCGAACTCGGTTGCACCCTGCACCAGGGTCAGCGCTCCTTTTTCGTGCGCGACAACGGCATCGGTTTCGATATGGCCGAGGTGGAGCAGCTGTTCAAGCCCTTCCAGCGGTTGCAAAGCGCACAGGGATATCCCGGCACCGGGGTGGGGCTGGCAACGGTCGAGCGCGCCATTCAGCGCCACTGCGGCACGGTGTGGGGGGAAGGAGAGCCGGGAAAGGGGGCTACCATTCATTTCACCCTCCCGGAATTCGGCGCGGGCAACAGGTAGCTTAAAACCCAGGAAATGTGGGCGCCGGCTTTTTCCAAGAGTTCAAATAGTTCAAATCCTCAAATCCTCAAATCCTCAAATCCGGGGTGCCGGAGGGCTCCCTTGACTTCTTGGACTCCGCCCTCAACACGAAAATCGTCATGGCGAGAAAGACGGCGTCGCGCAGCAACGCGCTCCAGGGGGTGGTCTTGGCCCCTCCCTGCTTGAAACAGCCGCAGTCGATGTCCATCCCGCGCACGATGGCCGCGCCGAGCGCGATCATGAAGACGAGGTTCATGGCCGCAACTATGAGGGCTCCACCCCTCACCCGGTAGCCGCTGACCAGCAGCAGGCCGCAGCTCAACTCCAGAAAGGGGAGTACGGCAGCGGTGAGGTAGCTTGCGAAGTAGGGGAGGATTCGGTAGGCCGCCACGCTCCCGGCAAAGGCGACCGGATCGGCGATCTTCAAGAGCGCCGCGTAGATGAAGACGACCCCGAGCAAAACCCTGACGGCCGCCGGCAGGTAGCGGCCCACCCCATTACCCTTCATAGCCCCCCCTTCGCCACCGGATAGCCGGCGTCGTGCCATTCCGGGAAGCCCCCTTCGAAGACATAGACCGATGGGTATCCCGCATGCATCAGGATCTTGCCGAGGTCCATGCTGTCATGGCAGGAAAAACCGTTGCAGTAGGCGATGATGGTGGCGTCGGCCGGTAGCTGCACCTTGAAGGGGCGGGAGGGATGCTTGCGGGCCTCCTCGAGCGGCAGGGTGATCGCCCCGGCGATATGACCCTCCGCGAAGCTTGCAGAGCTTCTGGCGTCGACGATCACAGCCTGTTTGCCGTCGTACATCTCCTTGATCTGCATGAGCCCAAGCGGCATCGGGATTTCTTCTCCCTGCGGGGCCGCCTCGGCCTGGGTTGCCAATTCGCCGCGCCAGGCGCTGGTGAGCAGCGAGCGGTTCCAGATGATCCCGATGGTTGCCGAGACGGCGACGATCAGGCAGATCTCTGCCAGGGTAGCAAGCCAGTATTTCTTCATATCGTTCCTGCCTCGGAATGGTCCCATGGAGTAGTGGGGTAGCTTGCGCTTTCCTGCCACCTGCCTTCTATCATCTATACTGGATCTGCTCTAATTTTACTACCAAATCCCAGCGCGGGTCAATTACCCTCTCTCATGGCTCGTCCCAATCCCGAAAGTCCCCCCGCCCGATGGAGACAGCAATGATCTTGGCCGCGGCGGCGCTGGGAATGGCCAGCAGGATCCCCCAGAAGCCGAACAGCTCACCCAGCGCCATGACCATGATGATGGTTAACAGCGGATTGAGGTTCATGGAACGCTTGAAGACCAGCGGCTTGACCAGGTACCCTTCGAGAAAGTAGATTGCGGCGAAGACGACCATTACCTTCACCAGGACCACTCCGGAATTGAATTTGAGGTAGGCGAAAAAGAGCGCGGGAAGGGTGGCGATGACGACCCCGATAAAAGGAAGTACCGAGGCGAGCCCCGCGAAGAGACCGCTGAAGAGGGCGTAGTCGACGTCCAGGCAGAACAGGGCAATGCTGGAGAGCAGTGCCACGATAGAGGAGACGATCAGCTGTCCCCTGAGGTAACCGCCGATGCTCTCGTTCACCTCGTAGCCGATCTCCAGGAGCACCGCCCTGCGCCGCCGGGGGAGCCAGTCGGTGAGCGTATGCTTGATCTGCGCCTTGTAGAAGAGCATGAAGAAGACGAGTATCGGGGAGAGCACCAGGTTGAAGAGGTTGAAAACCATGCTCGCCGCAGCGCTGTAGACCCCGGCGCTCACGCTGGAGAAGAGCGTGTCGAGACCCTCCACCGCCTTGTCGAAGGCCCAGCTCCACTCCTGGGCGCCGTAGATCGGCTCGAATCTCCCCTCAAAGGCTAGGCCGAGCGCCTTCGCCTTTTGCAGGTAGAGCGGGATGCTCGGGGTGAGCGCCTGCCAGCGGAGGAAGAGAGAGGGGACGCAATAGGAAAAGAAGAAAACTGCGAAAACAGAAAGGATCAGGTAGACTATGACGATGCCGTTGATCCGGGTCAGCTTCCTGCTCTCGAACTGCACAACGAAAGGGTCCAAAAGGTAGGCGATGACGAAGGAGAGCAGGAAGCAGGACGCGGTATGGCGCAGGGCATGGCCGGCGGTGAAGAGTGCGGCTGCCACGAGCAGGATCAGGAGGGCTCGGTTCGATGCGCTGGTCGGTGCAGTCATAGGCTCCTCGGTGCGTTGCCAGGGGCTCCCGCCTTAGAATTCCCGCTCAGGGGGGTAAATGTCGTGTTCTTCCAGCCACTGCCCGGCCCGGCCGGTGAGGAGCTCCTCCCGGACCGCGTTGAAGCGCTCCTGCTCCTCCGGGTAGAAGGAGAGAATTTCGCTCAGCCTGCCGTGGGAGTGCTTTCCGACGAAGGCCCGCACCAGCATCGCCTTCAGCCCTTCGTTGCCGATATCCTGGATGAAGGCGTGGACCAGCTGGCGTTCCTGGGCGTAGTCGAAAGAGGGGATCTCCAGGTAGCGGTCGTCCTGGGTCTCCACCTCGTCCCAGAAGGGATCGTCGTCGTAGTCGGTCGGCACCGAGAACACCTCGCCGGTCTCCCGGTCCAGGAAGAAGGCGAGTTCGGGGTCCGGGTTTTCGAAGGCCTCCATCAGGTCCTCCCAGACGATCTCAAGATTGCGCATGGCGTGCATCAGAGTAAAACCCCTTCGTGAAGGCACAAGCGTAAAGTCGTTGAGACGTTGAATCGTTGAATCGAGCCCGAGGTGGGCTGTCGGCGCCCCGAACCACTGGACCACTCAACGTCTCAACCACGTAACGCCTTTTGTCTCGTCTTTATCGCTTCACCTCAACTTCATTTTTGTATATATTGGCGCAATGCGCAAGATTTTCATCGCCGATGCCCATCTGAGAAGCCCGGAAGATGCCAATTACCGGACCCTGATCCGTTTCCTGGAGACGCTTCCCGACGACACAGACACGCTCTACCTCTTGGGCGACCTGTTTGAGTTCTGGGTCGGCTCCCCGAACCCGGTCTACAGCCACTATCGGGAATTTATCGAATGCCTGAAGGCGGTGAGGGGGCGCGGGGTGCGGATCGTCTACTTCGAGGGGAACCACGATTTCCACCTTGATCGCTTCTTCGAAGAGCAGCTGCAGGCCGAGGTGTACCCGGCCGGCGCCGTACTGGACATTGCGGGACACCAGGTCTACCTCTGCCACGGCGACCAGATAAACCGCCAGGACTACCGCTACCGGGCTTTCCGCTTCGCCTTCCACAACCCGGTTGCCAAGGCACTGCTGCCGCTCTTCTCCAGGAGGCTGGCTGCCCACACGGCCTCCATCCTGTCGCGGGCAAGCAGCAAGCGGCACCCGGCCAGGCGCTCACGCTGGGACTACCGCGTCATCCTGAACCGCTTCGCCCAGGGGCGCTTTGCCGCCGGCTGCGACACCGTCATCACCGGCCACTACCACCTGCCGATGCTCAAGCGGGAGGACGGCCACCTCTTCATCGCCCTCGGTGACTGGATCACCCAGTACTCCTACGCCCAGTGGCTGGACGGCGAATTCTCTCTGGAGCACTTCGTCTGACCGCTCCACCCCGAAGAGCCTCAGGTACCGCTCGACCCGCAGTTGCAGGGTGGGGGCCGCTATGGCGGCGCAGATCTCGTCCGGACGGTACCCCCGGCAGACCGCGGGGCGCTCCGGATAGATCCGGCAGTGGAGGGAGTCGGAGAGAAGCGGGCACCTGATCCCGGCCCCTTTGCCGAGCGTGCTGATGTCCGGCGCGACGCAGCAGGTCCCGCACCTCGCGCACTGTACCACGACTCCCCCTACTTGAAGAAAGCCTCCAGCGCCTGCTCCCCGACATAGGTCGCCTTGATGCGCCACTTGTTCTCATTGATCACCAGGGCGGCGATCGCTATCTGGGGATCCTCCATCGGCGCATAGGCGGCAAACCAGCTGTAGTGCCCCGCCGGGTCGGTGCCGTCAATGGAGCCGGTCTTGGCAGCCACGTGGAGCGTGGCGAACATCGGCCGCCCGCGGCGGTCGTGAAAGGCCTTGCGCGAGGTGCCGCTTATCACCGTGGTGGAGAGCATGCGGGCCAGCGACGCCGCGGTCTCCGGCGTGGTCACGGTGCGCAGCGGTTGGGGCTTCTGGGTGAATACCGCGCTCCCCTTGGCGTCCAGGATCTCCCTGGCAAAGGAAGGGGTCATCATCACCCCGCCGTTGGCCACCGTCGCCATGATGGCGGCGGCGTGGAACGGCGAGATCTTCACCTCGTGGTTCAGCCCCGCCCCCATCAGCATGAGCTGGTCGATGGTCCCCGGCGCCGGCGCCCTGCTCTGGGTGACCGGGGAGCCGGGAAAGATGTCCTGGTTGAAGCCGTAGCGCCCGGCATAGGTGAGTAGCGGGTCACGCCCGACAAACTCCCCGGCGAGCCTGCCGAACACCGGGTTCACCGACTTCCCCATGGCGATGCCCAGGGGCATCTGCTGGTTGCCGCGCCCGGGTCGCACCCGCCAGTACCTGGGGTTCACCGAGGTGAGCCGGCCGTTAAAGGCAAAGGGGGTGTCGGCGGTGACCTTCTTCTCCTCCAGCGCGGCGGTCGCGGTGACGATCTTGAACAGCGAGGCCATCGGGTATAGGTTGTAGCAGGCCCCCTGCTCCCACCCCGGCCGCGCCGAGGAGTGGGAGACCGTCGCCAGCACGCGGCCGGTCTTGGGCTCGATGGCGACGAACAGCCCGTAGGGGAGCTTGTAGTCGGTCATCAGCTTCTCCACCCGGTGCTGCATCGCCTCGTTGATGGCGTAGACCACCTTCCCCCCCTGCGGCAGGGGCGCGCAGAAGGTACCACCCTCGTCGCGCGCGTTCGGGTAGGCCTGCGCGGCCAGGCGGAAGGCGCCCCAGTTGTCCACCTGGGTCAGGGGAATGAGGGCCGAGGGAGTCTTGGGGCCGCTAGCGGCGTTTTTGGGGCGGGTGGAGCCGAAGATCGAAATTAGGGGGTAGCAGGCGAGCAGGACCGCCAGGATGGGGAGGATGATCCTGAGCCTCCTCTTCACGGGAGGCGTTTCCTGCAGCTCCTTGAACGCGTTGCGTCCTTCCTGGTTCTTCGTGCCCCGAGCCATGTGCCTGTTGCGCGTCTGGTTGTCTATATCTTTGAAATCTCGCATAAACTCGCTTTGTTCCCGCATTTAATCTGCTCACTATATGTCAACTGAGCCCCCTTTGTCAACGCCGGGAGGCTCCTTATCTTTTAGGGCGAATTGCTTCAGGGTAAGCCCCGCGAGCGCCGCGCCAGCCGCCCGGTCAACCGTCTCCAGGATCGCCTGGGCCTCCTCTTCCCCGTCGATGCTGCACCAGGCCCCGTGTCGTCTCAGGGCGAGCAGCACCTGGGAGATCTCGATCTGGTCCAGCTCGCGGGCAGGCAGGTAGCTTCGGGCAGAACCCTCGGCGGGCACGATGAATCCGGCCCGGGTAAGCTGGTGCAGGAGGTCCCGCATGATGCGCAGCGGCATCCCGACCCTGCTCGCCAGCTGCTCCTCGCCCCAGGCGGCGGCTCCTTCGTGGAAGGCGCCGGCGATGTGCCCGAGGGTTGCCAGTGCCATCAGCTCCCTGCAGGACTCGCTCACGCTGGCTCCCCGGATATCCCTGCGGAAGGTGTGCAACTGCTGGTGCGCGGCGACCACCTCCATGCCGAACAGCACGATGAGCCAGCTGACGTAGATCCAGACCATCAGGATCGGCAGCACGGACAGGGTGCCGTAGATGGCGTTGTAGTTCCCCACGCCAACCTGGAAATGAATGTACCCCCACTGGGCGAACTGCCAGAGGGTCCCCGCAAAAAGCGCGCCGACGAGCGCCGAGCCGAAGCGCACCCGGGTGTTCGGGATGAAAATGTAGAGTAGCAGCAGGGCGACCCAGACGCTCAGGTAGGGGGCGAGGCTCAAAAGCTGCAAAAAGAGGTCTCCCAGGTAGGTGCGCTCGATAAGCCAGCCGATCAGCCATTTGCTCTGCAGGCTGGTGGTGATGCTGGTGGCGGCCAAAAGGAGCAGCGGGGCGCACAAAAGGACGCTCAGGTAGTCGCTGAACTTGCGGTAGAGGGATCGGGTCTCGCAGACCCCCAACGCCACGTTGAAGGCCTCCTCGATCGATCCGAGCATGGTTATGGCGGTGAAGAGCAGGGTGGCGAGCCCGATGGCACCGAGGGAGCCCATGTTGGTGTTGTTGATGTAGCTCAAGATCCGGCTCACCACGACTTCCGAGCCGGCCGCGACCTGGGAGAGGATCAGGGGGGCCAGCCGGTTCTGGGCGCCCAACCCCTTCAGGAGCGAAAAGGCGAGGGCGAAGAGCGGGACGAAGGAGAGCAGGGTTGTGAAGGAGAGGGCCGAGGCGCGCAACAGGGAGCCGTTCGCCATGAAGTTCGAGGTTACGAAGCTCGCGAACTGGAGGGTGCGGACCGCCTTCCCCTTGACCCCGCCCAGTGAGGCCGGGTCGAGGTCCCAGAGCGCGCCTGAAAAGAAGCCTTTTTTTCTGCTCGATCGGTCCATGTGCCGGGCACCCCTCTAAAGGCAACGGTGAAGCGGTTTAGTAGCTTTAGACAAAAAAAGCCCACCAAGGTGGGCTTTTTTTTTGGATCGGGGCCTCTCTAGACCGCCTTCTGTTTTTCCTTTTCCCGCTCCATCGCCTCTTTGCCGGCCTCTATGGCCGAGGTGATGATGTTCTTCTTCTCCAGCACGACTTCCTTGCCGTCTTCGTAGCTGGCCCGGATCTTGTCCTGCGCCTCGGTTGCGTAGTCCTTGATCTTTTCCACCGCGTCGTCGGCCAGATCCTTGATCTTGCCGCGCATCTCCTCGCCGGTCTTGGGCGCGAACAGGAGTGCGGTCCCGACCCCTACAGCCGCGCCTGCGAGAAACGAAAGCAGCATGGTACCGGTATTGTTATCTTCTGACATGGCAGTTACCCCCTTTTTTTAATAAGTCTATCAGCAATATATTTCCCCGCAACCCTGGCACCGGTGACCCAGGCGGATGAACTGGCCACTAGGGTCGACGCTACTCCGATCACCTTGTTGATCATCCGGATGTTGTGGCCGGCTTGCCCGAGCTCTTCCATAAACAGGTTCACCCCGTCGGCGTTGGCCGCGGTCGAACTGGTTATCACCTGGACGTCTGCCACGGTCTCCCGCAGTTCCTTGACCAGCGGCTTGATCTCGAGCTGCATGGTCTCGGTGAAGCCGCGCACCGCGACCGCGGTTTTTTTCAACTCCAGCAGGACGGGGATCAGGCAAAATGCCAGCACCACGAGGGTGAGCGCCGTCACTGCCGAGGTTATCTCAAGTAAAAGCATCTGAATCTCCCTGTACCGCGATCCGATTCGAGGGGGTTCCGGGCCCGCCGGAAGGGTATGGAAAATCGGGAAGGCCGGCACCGTTGGCGGCCTTCCCGACTGCTGCAGGAGTGACTACTTCAGGGCCGGGGCCTTCTTGACAGCCGGCTTGGCAGCTTCAGCCTTGGGAGCTGCCGGTGCCGTCGTCTTCTCGCTCCAGTGGTTCAGGTCGTGCGCGATGTTATGGCACTCGCCGCATTTCGGGAACTTCGCCATGATGGCAGCCGGGTGCGGTTTGACGTGGCACTGGGTGCACTGCGGCACCATCTTGTGCTTGGCCTGGTGGCAGTAGGCGCAGGCGAGCTTGCTGTGCTTGGCGGGGCTGGAAGCCAGGAGCGTGAACGCCTTCTTGTGGCAGGCGGCGCAGAACTTGGAAGGAACGTCGGACTTGTAGGTCACGTTCTTCGGCATGTGGGCCTGGTGGCACGCCTTGCAGTCCTTCTGCGTGATGTCGGCGGAGTGGGACTTGTGGCAACCGGTGCAGTCCGGGATCTTGCCGTGCACGTTGTGGCAGAAGGAGCAGGCGAGGGCAGTGTGCTTGCTCGGGAAGCTGCGCAGCTTCTCGATCTGCGGGGTGTGACAGGTGAGGCACGGATCGGTCACGTTGTTGCCGAAGGTGATGATTTTCGGGGTGTGGGGGTTCCTGTGGCAGCCGAGGCAACCCTGGAGCTTGAAGTGCGGCTTCCCTTCGTGGCACTGGCTGCAGAGGGGGATCGGTTTTTTCACCTTGGGCGGATGCCCGACATGGCAGTCCTGGCAGCTGACCTCGGTCTTGTGCTTGCCGCCGTTTGCCGCGATGTCCTTGGGCTCCTGCTGGTGGCACTTCACGCAGTCGCTGCTGGTAAGTGTCGGCGTCGCCTGTGCAGGTTCAGCGGCCGCTGCCGTCCCGATACAGCAGAACAGTAAAAATGCCGAAAAAAGGTTTAGAACTCTTGCTACTCTCATTGCCCCCTCCTTGGTTTAAAACGAAGTTAATTATAAGCATGGATTTATATAACGTCTTTAGGTGGATTGTCAACTGTTGCCTGCGGGACGAAGCCGATATTTATCTAGTTCGCCTTGCTGCAGGAGAGTTTTTGCTCCAGAAGGCTCCACAGAGGTGAACGCGTAACAGAAGATAAAGTAGACGCTGGCTCAGCCTCAACCTGTCCTGTTACTTGTCCGCGGTGATCTTGAAGGTGCGCTTGAGCGGTGTGGCGCTCTTCGGACCGAACCACTTCTCGAAAATCCTCTTCGCCTCGCCGCTCTTCTCCATCTCGAGCAGGGTCTTGTCCACGAAGGCTACGAAGGTCCTGTCGTTCTTGCGCATCCCGAGACCGTAGGGCTCCTCGGAGATCTGCAGGTTCGGTATCTCGTACCTGTTCTTGTTGGGGGCCTTAGCGAGAATCCCGGCGAGGATCGACTCGTCGGTGGTGACCGCTGCGACCTTCCCCTGCTGCAGGGCCAGGAACGCCTGGGGGTAGTCGTCGAAGGAAAGCACGGTCGCGCTCGGGATCGCCTTCTTCACGTTCTGCTCGGAGGTGGACCCTTTGGCGGTGCCGATCTTCTTCCCTTCCAGATCCTTGAGGCTGTGGACGGTCCCCTTGTTGGTGATGAACTTCTGGCCGGTCAGGAAGTAGGTGTAGCTGAAGTCGATCTGCTTGGCGCGCTCCGGGTTCTTGGTCATGGTGGCGGCGATCAGGTCGATGTTGCCTTCCATCAGCTGGGGCATCCGGCTTGCGGAGGTGACCGGCTTCAGCTCGAGCTTCACGCCGAGTTTCTTGGCGATCGCCTTGACGAAGTCGATGTCGTAGCCGACGATCTCGCGACTCTTCTCGTCGATGTAACCGAAGGGAGGGAGGGAGTCCTTGCACCCGACCACCAGCACCCCTTTTTTCTTCACATCGGCCAGGGTGTCGCCTGCGGCGAGGGCCGCGTGCGCGAGCGACCCGACCAGTGCGATTGCAGCAAAAAAAATCAGTTTCTTCATCGTTGCTCCTCCTTGGTTTGGGTGTAGTACCAAAAAAAATCAGTGCATCGGCGAGAGCAGTTGCTTCAGGAACTGCTGCGCCCGTTCGTGCTTGGGAGCTTTGAAAAAGGTTTCCGGGTCGGCCTCCTCGAGTATGCAGCCGTGGTCCATGAACACGACCCGCCCGGCGACCTCGCGGGCAAACCCCATCTCGTGGGTGACGACCACCATGGTCATGCCGCTCTTGGCCAGCTTCTGCATGACGTCCAGCACCTCGCCGATCATCTCCGGGTCGAGGGCGGAGGTCGGTTCGTCGAACAGCATGATGCGCGGCTTCATGGCGAGAGCCCGGGCGATGGCCACGCGCTGCTGCTGCCCTCCGGAAAGCTGGGTCGGGTAGGCGTCGCGCTTCTCGGCAAGCCCGACCCGCTCCAGGAGCGCCATGGCCTGCTCCTCGGCTTCCTTCTTCGGGGTCTTGCGGATCTTGGTCGGCGCCAGGGTGATGTTCGAGAGGACGGATAGGTGAGGATAGAGGTTGAACTGCTGGAAGACAAAGCCGACCTCGGCGCGCAGCTTGTTGATGTTGGTCTTCTTGTCGGAGAGGTCCATCCCGTCCACGACGAGACGCCCCTGCCCGATAGGCTCCAGCTGGTTGATGGTTCTGATCAGGGTGGATTTGCCGCTGCCGGAGGGGCCGCAGACTACGACAACCTCTCCCGGTTTGACATGGAGATTGATGTCGTTGAGCACGTGGAGCTTTTTAAACCATTTGTGTACGCCCTGGAATTCGATCATATGCGGCAGCTCCTGCTCTTTTTGCCATTCCTTCAAAGCCCCACTGAGGCCATGGCGGCGCCGGGGCGTTCATTGGTTAATCCTTTAGTGGTAGATGGGGCAAGGCAACTCAAACTTCTTTTGTCTCAAGCCTTGTTTTGATCGGTAGTGCCAAGTTCACAGGGCCGGATGTGCCAGTGTGCCATGGATCGGAATGCTATAAGCCCCGGGAGAACTCTGGTATTTGCCAAGCAGGAGGAACACGAACTTCTGGCGCTCCATAAAGGCGGGTTTGGGCATCATCTCCAGGGTGAGGTTGAGCGGCGAGTTCCCCGGGGGGGTCGCGAGTACGCTCTCCCCCTTGAGGCGCACGTAGATGCCGTCGCCGTTCAGGGTGAAGCTTTTCAACAGGGCGCGCCCCTTCTCGATGCTGAGCGCCCCGCGTATCTCCTGGTACGAGGCGTCCGGAAGGGGCATGTCTCCCAGCTTGACGCCGGCGAGATCCGCCCCGCGTACCTCGAGCTGCAGGTTGCCCCGGGAGATCCCTTTCGGGCTTTGCAGCTCACCGGTGAGGCGCAGCTCCCCCTTGGCCCGGGCCGATGCTACGGAACTGAAGAAGGGGATCTCCTCCAGGCGGATGCCGCGGGCCTCAACGCTCCAGCCCGGAGCCTTGCCGAGGGTGATCTCCCCCGCGATGCTGCCGGCCCCGATCCTCCCGGCATAGCCCAACTGCAAGCGGCCCACCAGGAGCGGCAGAAGCTTTAGCCCCAGCCGCGCATCGCTCAACCTGACCAGGGCACCCTTGTCCGAGGAAATTTCCAGGGTGCGGGCCTTCAGGCCAAGCGGAAAGCGCTTGCCGAAGTCGGTGCAGTTGAGGGTGTAGCCGGCGTTCTCCGCCGCGCGCACCATGGCACCCCTGATGGCGTCGTTGGGGATGAGGATGAGCGTGGCGTAGAGAAAGCAGAGGATCGCGGCAGGGATCCCCAGCCCCAGGCAGAGCGAGCGCCGGTTCATCGCGCCCCCGCCGGAGCCGGCTTGATGAGGGCGATGGTGAGGGAGAGGTCGAGCTTCGCGGGATCGTCGAAGCGCTGCTTGAGGAACGCCTTTTTGACGGTGACCGGGCGGGTCCCCTTTTCCAGGCGGTAGATCAGGTTGATCGCCTCGTTGGCGCTCAGCCCCTCGATCTTGACGTCCGCCGCATCCTCCAGGAAGCCGGGGATCTCTTCGCCCTTGACCGGCTTGATCTGGCTGTTGCGACCCTTGATGCCGATCTCCTCGATGATTTTCGCGGGCGAGTCGTCGGGGCGGGTGGAGAGGAGCCTGTTGGCGAGCCGCTGGCTGCCGGCGTTGGCCTGCTGGTAGCGGATCTTCAGCTTCATCATCTCGGTCAGGTCGCTCTCGCGCGCGAGCCGCTTCTTCTCCAGCGCCGAGATCCTGGCGTTAACCGCGGAGAGGGCGATGATGACGACGAGAATAGCGGCGAGGCACATGCCGAGCCGCAGGCGAGTCCGGCTGTCCACCCCCTGCAGGCGGGTCATGATGGTGTCGGGCGTCATTGCGCCACCTCCTTCAGCTTGCCGCGGAAGGAGAAACTGACGCTGCCGTCCGGTTTGGACTTGATCTCGCTCACCTCGGCGCCGTCGAACAGTTTCCCGGCGCGCCCCTTGAAGTCGTTGGCCGCCTGGAAGCTCTTCGCCTCGCCCTTCAGGCGGACCTCCGGGCCGTCCACTTCGGTCTCGTAGATGCCGGTCACGTCGTCCCCCTTGGCCAGGGCGAGTTCCTTCAAAAGCTTCAGCAGGTTGCTGGAGGTCCTGACCCCTTCCAGTTTCCTGATCTCGGCGCGCAGCTCGGCCACCTCGTCGACCGCCTTCTTACGGGCCGGAAAGACATCCTTGTAGGTCCCGCTGATGGAGCGGTCCAGCGAAGCGAGGTCGCGCTTGGCCAGGGCGTAGCGCACGGCGCTCTCGGCGAAGACAAGGACCAGGACGGCTGCCGCGAGGAGGGCCG
>Ga0316217_10000385_pt1 | contig 63652 bp, 47 predicted proteins | sample 1anoAmetaG_FD_203633 | JGI IMG/M metagenome (GOLD analysis project Ga0316217, IMG submission 203633) | Freshwater microbial communities from Trout Bog Lake, Wisconsin, USA - 1anoA | ecosystem: Environmental > Aquatic > Freshwater > Lake > Hypolimnion/Profundal zone | place: USA: Wisconsin... | reverse complement strand
GTGGCTGGCATCGCGCGCGAGCGCGCTCCGGAGCAGCGCGCGGGCCTGGCGGGTCTGGCCCAGGCCGAGTCGGGCCTGCGCCTGGAGAAAGAGCGCGGTGGTTTCCTGGCGATACCCCAGGTCGTCGTCAAAGAGCAGCATGGTAGGCAGCGAGGTGGCGAAGTAATCGATGGTCGCCTCCGCCCGCTGGAGTTGCCGGGCATAAGCCAGCAGATCCTGGAACAAGCGCTTCGCCTTCGCCCGCTGGCCGAGCTTCTCCCAGGCGAGGGCCGAGTAATACGTCATTTCGCTGAAGGCTCGAACGCGCATCTCCTGAAAATCGCCTCGGAAGGTCGCCGCTTCAAGCCAACGGCGCCGGGCCTCTGTAGCTTCGCCCCGTTCGGCCAAAGCGCAGCCGAGCCAGTAATGGACATCGCTCTGGTTGGCCAGCGGATGCCTGGCTTCGCCCAGGTTGGGCGGAGCGGTCAGCGCGGCTTCAAAATGGGCGCGGGCGGGCCCGGCCTCGCCCGCGTCAAGCGCGGCGCGGCCCAGCGCCAGATGGGAGCGGACCCACTGTCCGAGCGGACCGCCTTCGCCGCCTTCCCACGGCTGAAACGTTCGCGCGCTGACCAGCGACAGCGCCTTCTGATGCTGCCCGGTTTGATTGTACAGCGCGCAAAGCTCGATGCTCAAGTCGTCCCGTTGTTGGACCAGGTCGCGATGCCGCTCCAGTTCGCGCAGGCGTTTGGCCGGCTGTTCGCCGAGTCGTTTCCAAAGCTGATCGCGCTCGAAGAGCAACCGCGCGTCCGCTGGATTCGCCCGAAACGCCTTCTCATAGGCGGCGCGCGCCTGGCGGGGGTGCTTGCGAATGTTGAAGAGACCTATGCCGAGGTTGCGCCAGACAATGGAAAAGCCGGGATCCAGCCTGGCGGAGGTTTCCCAGAGGGCGAGCGCCTCTTCATGACGGCGGCGGTCGTAGAGCAGGTTGCCCAGATAATAGGCCGCTTTGGCGTCGCGCGGATTCGCGCGTCGGGCGAGGTTGAGAATGGAAATGTCCTCCAGCCGCGACGGGAAGCAGTAGTCGGGAGGCAGCGCGGCCGCCCGCTTGAAATAAGCCGCCGCCGCCTTGCGGTTCCCGCTTTTTTCGCACAGCCAGCCGGCCGTATAAGCGACCATCGGGAGCGCGCCCCAGCTTTGATCGGGCAGATCGCCCGGGGTGGAAACCGCGCCTTTGAGCAACGCAATGGCCTCGGCGTAAAACCCGGCGCGCGCGTAGTCGTGGGCGACATCCAGTCGGGTCTGCAAATCGCACTGCAGCGTTCCGCCTTCCAAATGCCGCGCCCACCAGTCCAGGCGATCCAGCCGCCGCGTCTCGCGCAGCAGCATCTCGGCCGGTTCGGTGTGGCCTAGCTTGCGGCAGACCAGGACCTTCAGATTCCGCGCCCGGAGGTTCTCCGCGTCAAAACGCAACGACTGGTTAAGATGCTCCAGAGCGCTCGGCCAATGCCGCCGGGCGCTATCCATTTCAGCGAGAGCGAGGTAACCGGCGGCGGCCCAGGCTTGATTCCAGGTCGCTTTGTAAAATGCGGCGTAGGCTTCTTCCTCGCGGTCGAGGTGACGCAGACACAGACCGAGGTGGTAGTAGGGCTCGCCGTCATAAGGATTGGGGTTGCGGCGGGTCAGGCGCTGGATGGCGTTGCGAAAATGGGTTTCCGCCTCGGCGAACTCTCCGCGCTTCAGATGCCAAAGCCCCATCGCGTTGTTGCATCGGGAGTCAAGCGGATCGCGGCGCAAGGCCTCGCGCCAATAAAGGACCGGCGAACGGGTGGCGTGGCGGTACTGATCGAGGTGAAGGCCGGTAATGTAGAGTTCGTCGGCGCTCGCGATCGCGGCGGGCGCCAACGGTTCGGTCGCGGGCGGCGGGACTTTGCCCGCCGCGCGCGGTTGCGGCGCATAGGCGATCAACTCGCCTCCCGCCCGGTCAAACACCCGAACGCAAAGATCCGTTTCCGCCACCCCCGCCGGGAGGTCGAATTCCTCGACCAACGGCTGGGCGGGCGAAAGGTCCCGGGCGAACCGCGCCAACCGCTTACCCTTGGCGGTAACGATGACGGCGGATCGCGGCTGATCCGCCGTGACGCCGACCCCAAGCCGCGCCACGATACGGCCGGCTGAGCGCCGGCTTTGCAGGGAAATGGCCGCCTGGAGATTGGCCTGCCGCGCGGCGCCGATCTTCCGAATGGGATACCAATACTGGCTCCAGGTCTTGGTCTCGCCGGGCTGGAGGAAACTGAAATCGGGCTGGTTGTCGGTATAGACGCCCGCCATGATCTCGATGTAAGGAGCGAATTCGCCCGCGGCGTCCTTCTCGGTCAGGTTGCGATCCCAGGCGTAACCAAACTCGTGGTTGCCCCAGGTCCACTGTTTTTTTCCGGGAGAGAGGTGATGATTGGCGATGTGGATGATGCCCGCCTGGGCCGCATAATCGTAGCCGCCAAAAAAGTCCCCCTTCGAGCCGATGCACATGTAGGACGTGGGGACCGGGATATTGGCGTAAAAGGACAAATCGTTAGGCGGGTAATCGACGGGCGCCTGGCCGCCGCAATGCGGGGGCGCGAAATGGGCGGGAATTTGGGCCTTGGGGGTTCCCTTGCGGCCGCGCTCGCCGTAGTTCACGCCGTAATAGAACCCCTGAGCCAGCGGATATTCGCTCATCGAACGGCGCGCATGGTCGGCGACGCAAAAGACATCGGGCGGGAAGAAACTCTGATAGGCCTGATGGACGCGGGTGGCCACGTTGGCCCACCAGAGGAAAGTCTGGGTGAACGGCGTGCGGTTGTAGGCGCGCGCTTTAAGTTCGAGATACGCCTTGCCCGGGCGCAGGCAGATGCCATGCATTCCCTTCATCCGGCACATCGGATCATGGTCGCCGCACCACAAGGTCTTCGAACCATCCGCATGCTCCTCGACTTCCCAGTCCACCGGCAGGAAGGTCGCGGGCCGGTGATGCTGCGGCCAGTTGAATTCGATGCCGCCCGAGATCCAGGGCCCGGCCAGGCCGACCAAGGCGGGCTTGATCACCTCCTGGCGATAGATGAGGTCGTAGCCATTGGTCTTGTCCTGCAAGGCGTGGATGCGCCCCCCGATCTCGGGCAGCACCAGCGCGCGGATGAACTCGTTCTCGATCCAGATCGCCTTCCATTTCCGCTCCACGGGTTTCTCCGCGATGCGGTCGGTAAAGGGCAGCGGATAGACCTTGCCGCTGCTGCCCTGATAAACCCGCTTCTCCAGGAACATCGGGTTTTTTTCCGGCGGGGCGGGCAAGTAGGTGGGCAGGACAAGTTCCTCGCTCCGGATGAAAACGCCATCGCCCTGACGAACGGCCGCCTTCGACCGCCGGCCCCTGTCTTTATTCATGAATCGTTCCATGCGACAATGAGGGTTGCATGTTCGCCTTTCGTTGGACAAAAAGCCACAGGGAATTGTCAGAATGCGGTAATTCTCACGGTCCTGAAGCGGGGCGGGCCTCCCGCTCCGACCGAGGGGGCGGAGGCTCCTCGAACGGGCCGACCGGAGTTCAGCCCCACAGTGGGCGCCCAAAAGGAGACGTGGCAGTCAGAATGTTAATGTCGGTTCGGGCAAAATGAAATCCGCGTCCAAAAAGAATCCCGCCGGACAGAACAATACGCGCCCGCTAGCCGATCCGCACCTGGCTGATGCGGGACAGGCTATCGTTGACCTCGTCTTTCTTGAGCATCCCGATGGTGATGGCGTCCACCAGTTTATTGTTGAACACGTAATTCAGCGAAGCGTCCTTTTCCTCGGGTTTGATGAGTTTTCCGGCCCCGAAGATCTTCATGCCCACGACCGCTTTTCCATTGGCGCGGGCGGTCTTGAGCGCACCGCTGACCTCCTCGGCCGTGCCATCCATGGAGTAATCCGATCCGCCCTTGTGGTTGATGCGGGCGAAAATGACATCCACCCAAGGATCGCTGGCGGCCACCTTCAAGGCGCCGAAATCGTGGCAGGAGACGCCCACGGCGCGAAGGGCGCCCTTTTGCTTGAGCGCGGACATTTCGTCGCGCACGCGGGCGTGCTCGACGGGCCACTGGGCGTTGGACATGCAATGAATGAGGCAAATGTCGAGCTGATCCACGCCCAACTCCTTGCGGAACCGGTTGACTTCCTCCACCGCGCCGCCGGAAGGGGTCACCCAATTCTCTTTATGCGCCCAGATCTTGCTCAAGAGCACGTACTGGTCCCGGGGCAACCCTTTGATCACTTCCCGCACGTAGGGATGCGTGCCGTAGAGGTCCGCCATGTCGAAGAACCGGATCCCCTGGTCATAGCTGTGATGGAGCAGGCTCTCCAGGGCCGCTTTTCCGAGTCGCGTATGATCGGAGGAGCGGGCGTAGCCGTTGAAGCCGGTGCCTTGCGCCAGACGCGAGACATTGATGCCGGTCTTGCCGAGGGGCACGATGTCCGAGCCGTGGATGGAACTCGAACTCTCGGCCAGCCCGCTGGCGACGCCGGCGCCCAGGATCGCCCCGGCGCCCGCGGCGGTTTTCTTCAGGAAATCACGTCGATTGTATTGGCTCATGGCACTTAAATGTTTTGAAATGGTTATCGTTGCGATTAGCGGTTATTGCCCATCGATGCGCTGTGCGCCGGTGGCAATTCAATCTGCCCCTTCCCGGCGGTTTGGCAAATGAAAACTCGGCGGCGGAGGGGGGGAGGCGCCGGCGCTTTCGCTCGCTCGCCCGCTTCTCTGGCGCGCGCATCAAATGCTCGGCGGCGTTGCGGCGGTTCAGGCCGGAGCGTTGGTCAGGGCCTCGGCGATAGTGGCGACGCTCTGGAGCACCTGACGGGCGGTTTCAGGGTTGGGGATCTTGAACCCGTAATTCTTGTCCAGCGCGACCACAATCTGAAGCGCATCGACGGAATCGAGGCCGAGACCACCCGGGCCGAACAAAGGCTGTTGGTCGCCAATCTCCTCGATCGTCACCTGGAGCATGAGATTTTCGACCATCATGCGTTTGATTTCGCCTTTAAGCGCAACATTGTTTTCCATCAATAAACTCCACCATCGATTTTCAATATGGAACCTGTAATATAGGCCGCCTCTTCACAAGCCAAAAAACGAACGGCGGCCGCAATTTCGGCCGGTTTCCCGAAGCGGCGCATGGGAATGCGGGCCTGAGCCGCCTTGCGTTCTTCGGCGGACCAATGGGCCAAAGACTCGGTGTCGATGTAGCCGGGGCAGAGGGCATTGACGGTGATACCGATCCGGGCAACCTCTTTGGCCAGAGATTGGGTGAGGGCGACGACGCCCGCTTTGGCGGCGGCGTAGTTGGTCTGGCCCGCCGGGGCAAGCAGCGCGCTCAGGGAGGCGATATTGATGATGCGGCCCCATCGTTGGTTGATCATGGAGGGCAGAACCGCCTGGCAACCGTGGAAAACGCTGTCCAGATTGGTGGACATAGTCTGATCCCAGGCTTCTCGCGGCATGGTGCCCAGCAGCATATCCTGGTGGGCGCCCGCGTTGTTCACCAGTACCTCCAAGCGGGCGCCGGCGCGGAGAATTTCCGTGACCGCCTCTGCCCAAGCCTTGGGAGAGGTCACATCTAAAGCGATACAGCGGCAGCAGTCGGGATGTTCGCGGGCGAGCGCCTCCGCCTCGGCGCGGTGTTGACGAACCCCCAACCACAGCGAATGCCGCGAATTCTCGGCGAGAAATGCCCGGGCAACGGCGAGGCCGATCCCGCCGTTGGCGCCCGTGATGAGAATGACGCGCGCGCTCATGGCAGGGACCGGGTTTACTGCCACCTCCGTAAAATCAGCGTCGCGTTAACGCCGCCGAAACCAAACGCGTTGGAGAGCGTGGCATTCACGCGGGCGTCTTGGGGTTCATGCGCTATAGGAAACCCGCAGGACGGGTCGGGAGTGTCGAACGCCGCTTGCGTCGGCAACCATTGTTCGCGCAAGGCCATCAAGCAAACGACCGCGCCGGCGGCCCCAGCGCCGCCCAGAAGGTGGCCAACGCCGGCTTTGGTGGAACTAACCGGCAACGTCGCGGCGCGGGCGCCGGCCCAGTGACTAATGGCAATGGCTTCTGAGATGTCGTTCAGCGGCGTGCCGGTGCCGTGGGCGTTGATATAGTCAATTTCCTCGGGGACCACCTTGGCGGCCGCGCACGCCCGGTTCATGACTTCGAGCGCGGTGTTTCCCTGGGGATGCGGTTGGGTGAGGTGGTGCTGGTCAATGGAAGTACCGTAGCCAATCAGTTCCCCCAAGATTTCCGCGTCTCGCCGCCTCGCATGTTCAAGGGTTTCCAGGGCAAGCACCGCCGCGCCCTCGCCCAGGGCCAGACCATCGCGTCGCGCGTCGAACGGACGACAGACGGTGGGGGAGATGGATTGCAGGGCGGCGAAGCCTGAGAAGACCAGTTCGCTTAGGGCGTCATAGCCGCCCGCCAAGACGCGCTGGGCTCGCCCTTGGCGAATCAAATCCCAACCGTGTCCGATGGCATTGCTACCCGAGGCGCAGGCATTCGAAATGATGGTAATGGTCCCGCGGATCCCCAGGGCTTCCAGCACCATTCGCGCCTGGACTTGGGGCTGATAGTGGACGGCTCGGTTCGCTTGGTCTCGGTTGCGGAAAGGCGAATTGGTTGCCTGGCGAAAATAGGCCTCTCCAAGCGCCATGCCTCCCGCCGTGGTGCCAAACACCAACGGCAGATCCTCCGTCGACTGCCACTGGGCTTGTTGCCATGCTTCATGGGAGGCGAGGAGGAGCATCGCGCCGGCGCGGTCCAACCGCGCCGCCTGGCGGGAACTCAGGCGTGTCGCGGGGAGTACCGCTGGCAAGTCCACAACGCCGGCGGTTTTTACTCGCTGGCGGGAAACATCGAATTGGGTTATAGGTCGAAACGCTCTCTTTCCGGCGCGAAACCCCGCGGCGTTTGGTTTCCATCCTATCCCCAGAGCGGTGATGATCCCCGCCCCGGTAATCACCACGCGAGGGGGGGGCGATGGCAATGAAGGCGCGGGGAAGAGCATTAGCGTCAGTAACTACCGGGCGCGGAGGATGACCCGCTCTTTGCTCGGTCATTCCGGTCAAAGTGAACCCTCAAAGGCTGAGCCATATTGTCGTCGCGTTCTTGCACGTTGTCGCCCATCGAAGACCATCCTCGACGTAACTTGTCCGGCACAATAGGGAAAGGGACCACGCGAATCAAGCTCTTGTCGGTTTTCGAGGTTTGGTTTGGGGCTGGCGGCGGCGGCTTGATTGCGGTCAAAGGGGGCAAGCGACATCAGGTTGGCGGAGGGCTGCGTCCCCGCCCTCGTCCGCAAAATCGATTGGAGCGCGGTTTGGTCTCGATTCCTGGCCGCATGTAAGTCAGGCTTCAAACGTGGTTGAGCCTTCGACATGCGCGGCAATCATTCCCTGCTTCAACGAGGGGGCCACAGTCGCGGCTTTGGTGGGCTCCGTCCTCCAGCATCTCCCCCGGGTGGTGGTCGTGGACGACGGTTCGACGGATGCGACCTCAACGGCGGCGCAGGCGGCCGGGGCTAGCGTGGTCCGGCATGAGAAAAACCGTGGCAAAGGCGCGGCGCTCAGGACCGGGTTGACGGTGGCGGCGGAACAGGGGTTTGAATGGGCTTTTACTCTCGACGGGGATGGACAACATAGACCGGATGACATACCGGCCTTCCTGGGTTGCGCCGGAAAGACCGGGGCGTTGCTGGTCGTGGGCGACCGCATGCATGAGGCGCAATCCATGCCCTGGGTGCGCCGGCAAGCGAACCGTTGGATGAGTTGGCAACTCTCGCGGCGCGCCGGGCGACTCCTCCCCGATACGCAATGCGGTTTTCGTTTTGTTCACCTGGCAACCTGGGCCAGCCTGTCCCTCAAGACGGAGCGATTCGAAGTCGAATCTGAAATGCTCATGGCCTTTCTTGCGGCCGACCACCCGGTCGCGTTTGTGCCCATCCACGTTATCGGCCGAGGCTTTGCGAGCCATATCCGCCCGGTGGTCGACGCGTGGCGCTGGTGGCGCTGGTGGCGTGGCGCTACGCGAACTTAGGCCGCGACCAGGGTTTGCCGCCTCCTGGATAAGATGCGCTCTCCAAATCCAAAGCGCGCCGGGGCGACCTGATCCGGTCGAAAAAAAGAACCTCTAAAGGGTCTTCAGGCGCCTTTTTCCCCGGCAAGGAGAGGCGTTGCCGGGGAAGCGACCTTCCGGGCCTCGGCGCGTACGAAACGCGCGCCGAGGGCGTGTTGGTTGCAGCCAACCAGGCTGACACTCGCGGACGGGACGCGCCCAGCCGCCACCCCTTCACAAGCGGCGACGCATTGCCAGGCGGCGGCGGCCATGTGGCCCTCGCCCAGAACGCGCTTCGGGCTCAGGCGCGGTCCCGTCCAATCCCGCCACGCGGCGCGTTCCGCGGCATCCGCGCGCGGGCTGTCGCCCAGCCCGTCGCAAAGCAATTCGCCGGCGGAACCAACCCCGAGTTGCTCCCGCATGGCCCGGGCGGCGTGGGTCCGGCTCCATCGTCCAGTATAGGTTTGCGCGTCGGTGATGGCGGTCAGTTCGACTCCGACGGACAGCCTCGGGTCCATGCTCAAGCACAAGGCCCCGGCCCCGCAAGCGACAATGGCTTCGCGTTCAAAGTGACGGACGGCATCCGCCCGAACCCAGTTAGTCTCCTCGGCGCCGATGACGAGGCAGGCCTCGACTCGTTTGTCCTCCAGCCAGGCCGTCCCGAGAGCCAGTCCCTGGAGGAAGCTGGCCGGATCACCCAGCAGAGTATGGACCAACGGCGTATTGCCCAGCAGCGCCGCCGTATGGCTGGCGGGCGCCGCAAAAACGGTTTCTGGGAAAAGCAGCGGGCTAGCGGTGGCGGGGTCTCTCAGGGCTTCTTCGAAAAACCGGCATGAGTAATGCACGCAACCCGAGTGCAGGCAGACAATCAAGCCCAAGCTGGGTCCCCCCCCGGGGCGAGAACGCAACCCGGCCGCAACCTCCATCGCGGCGGCGGCGGCGTAGTGGGTGATGGGACTGGTGCGGCGCATGCGCGGATGCGCCAGGAATGGGGGACGGGGCTGCGGCGGCGGCACCACGCGCTCGCGAAGCGCCTTTTTCCAACCGGGCCTTTCCAGGGGTTGGACGGGCAGCGGCTGGTCTCGAATGAGCGCCTCGCACAGGGCGGCGGCGCCCCAGCCAGCCGGCGAGACCGCGCCCCAACCCGCCACGAACACGCGGCTCACTCGGTCCTCCCGGCGAGCGCGGTCTCAGCCGGCAGATGAATTCGGCCTGCCCGATAGGCGGCCCCGAGGGCGCGAGCGCTGCGTCGAAAGCCAAAGTTCATTGGGTAGAAAAACGGTTTATAAGCGGTCGTGCCCCAAAGCCGCCCGAAAATAGAGCCCAGAGAAAAGGACTGCTTGATCACGCGGTGGTAGCCGTCCAGTAATTGCTCGGGCGTCAAGGTTTGCGGCCGGTAAACCACGTGGCTGGTATCATAGAGAGACCAATCCCGCGTCAGAATTCGCCGCTCCTCTTCCAGCCTTTGGTGGAGCCGCGTTCCAGGATAGGGAGTCAAAATCGAGTAATAGCCCACCTCGATCTTCGCGCGCTCCACGAAGTCCAGCGTGCGGTCGAACACACCCTCGTCGTCGGCGTCCAACCCAAAGACGAACGAAGCGTCAATGCCAATCCCGTGGTCGTGAATGCGCCGCACCGTTTCGAGGTATTCCTGCGGGTGATTTACGCGCTTGCCCACGGCGCGCAAGTTCTCGGCGGAGAGCGACTCGAAGCCGATGAACAAGCCAATACATCCGCTGTCCCGACAAAGTTTCAACATCTCGGTGTCTTTCGCGATGTTCATCGAGGCGTGGCTGAACCACTTGAGTTTGAACTCCACCAAACGAGGCAGCAGCGCCCGCGCATAGGCGCGATTGCTGATGATGTTGTCATCCACAAAAAACACGCAGTTCTTGAGGATGAACCGGCCCTCGAACGGGCGCAAACCGCGCAGTTCGCTAATCACTTCCTCCATCGGGCGGTTGCGGTAGCTGCCGCCAAAAGCCGTAGTAACGGCGCAAAACTCGCAATCCAGGGGACAACCCCGCGTCGTCTCGAGGAAATGGACGGGGAGATAACGTTTATCGCGGTACAGTTCCCAGTCGGGGCGGGGCAAGTTTTCAAGCGCGGGGAACCCTTCCTCGTGGCGATAACTGGGGCGCAGCGCCTGACGTTCGAAATCCGCCAGCAATTGCGGCCACAGCCGTTCCGCTTCGCCGCACACCACGCTATCGCAATGCTTGAGGGCTTCATCCGGCAAAGCGGAGGCATGCATGCCGCCCATGACCACCTGGATGCCGCGGCGGCGAAAGTGGTCGGCGATTTCGTAGGCCCGAGGCGCGGTGCTGGTCATAGCGGTGACGCCCACCAGGTCGGCCGACTCATCCAACCTTACTGGCTCAACCTTTTCGTCCCGGATCGTCACTTGCCAACTCGCGGGCGTCAGGGCGGCCACCTTCAGCAGGCCAAGCACGGGCAACCGGAAGGCGAACTGTTTGCCAACCAGGCTGCTGTTGGCGACGGGAGAAATGAGCAGGAGACGTTTCATAATCGGGCCGCCAAGCTGGTCTGCGGTTGGATGCGCTGCAAAAGGGCAAAATAGGACCACAACGGTCCGACCACTCCCCGCCGGCGCAAGCGATCGACCAGGTCGTTGTAAGCGGGAGTGGCGTCGCCGACGATCCAATTGGGAGATAGCCGCGCGAACTCTTGAATTTGCGCAAAAACCCCCTCGGAGGTAAGGCCGGGCGCCAGGTAATACGCGGGGGTCAGTAGATCGGCGTTGCGGTCGATTCGCCCCTCCGTGATCGCTCGCTCGAACAGCGCCGTCCCCGGATAAATCCTCATTCCCACCAAGGCCATGATGGCGCCCGCGCCCAATCTCTGCGAATTCCGATAGCCGGTCCAGAGCGTTTCGGGGGTTTCGCCGGGGCCGCCGGAAATGAGGAAGTGACAAAACTCGACCTTGGCCTGACGCGCCGCCTCGCTGGCCCGCAGAATGTCGTCGAAAGTGAGGTCCTTCTGATACGCCGCCAAGACCTCATCGCAGAAGCTGTCGCAGCCGAACTCGACGTGCGCCAGTCCGGCCCGAGCCATCAGTTTCATCAAATCTGGAGTAAGCCCCTGCGGGCGCAGAAAACAGCCCCACGACAGTTTCACCTTGCGTCGCAGAATGGCCTCGCAAATCCCGGTGACGTGGGCTGGCGAAGAGTTGAAAACCGAATCGACAATGAAAACGTAACGGGCGCCCGATTGCTGAAGCTGCTCGAATTCGGCGGCGACCAACTCCGGCGGCAGGCGGCGATGCCGTCTGCCTTCGATCAACGGGTAGGTGCAGTAGCCGCACCGAAAACCGCAACCGCGCTGCGTCTGCACATTCAGCATGCCACTGGCGCGCAGATAATGCGCCGTTATCGGCGCGGGCCGGTCCTCCTGGCTGAGCTCTCTCTCGAACACGCCCGACGAAGGCGGGTTGATCCGTATCATTCCGTCCTGACGAAACACCAAGCCGGGAACGCATGCCAGGTCTCCGCCCTTCTCCAGCGTCGCCAGCAAGGCCACGAACCCCTCCTCGCCTTCGCCGCAAATCCCGTAATCCGCGCCGGCCAATCCCAACAACTGCCGCGGGAAAATGCTGAATCCGCTCCCTCCCAGGATGATTGGGCAACGGGTCCGCCGCCGGAGTTCCTCCCCGAGTGAAACCAAATCGTCGAAAAACGTTTCCCGCTTCCGGATCAGCACATCGTCAATGTTGCGGACCGAAATGCCGATAAAATCCGGTCGCCAAGCGTCCAACACCTCCCCCAATCGGTCCAGCCCGGCCAAGACATCCAGCCAGGCAATCTCGTGTCCCGCGTGGCGCAACGCGGCATTCAGGTGGGCCAACCCGAGCGGAAATACCGGGTCCGGGGTGGTGCAGCGGTTCAGGCTGATCAGGAGCACCCGACTCGTCATGCCACTCCTTTGCCTGGCTGGGCGAGTTTGCGCGGAACGGTCTCTGGCCGAAAACACTTCATTCCAAACCGAGGAAAGTCTAAGAGACCGTCGAGCCGAGTGGCAACGATGAAATGCTTGCCTTTTGACCCGGCGAGCCCTCATTCTGGAGACCATGGTACCGCCTGCCACTCATCCGGAATCGCCCCCCGTCGCGCCGTCCTGGGCAAAAAGGCTGGCGTTCAAAGCGGCGACTCTGGTCCTGCTTGGGATCGGCCTGGGGCTTGGCTACGATTGGGCGGCGCCGCGGTTTTACGGCGCCGACCCGCCCGCCGGCTTTCGCGTGGGAGTCCTGCACGGGGCCTTAATGCCCACGGCGCTGCCGAGCCTGCTCTTGGGCAAAGACGTGCCCATCTACGCGTCCCATAGCACGGGCAGGACCTACAAACTCGGTTACATCGCCGGCATCAATCTGTGCGGCCTGGTTTTTTTCGGCTCCGCGTTTTGGCGGCCGCGAAATCGCGAGCTGCCGCGGCGTTGAATGAAAAGAGATTGAGGAACGGCCGCGTTGAGAGTCGGCGCGGTTTTCAGTCCCTATCCAATTGGCGCTTGACCCGCGATCCCGCGCCGTGTTATGCGCCTAAGAACGCTTGCCAATGTCGGAGCCAATCGCCGGGTGACGTTACGGCGAGAATAGCGGCGCCGGCGCTCAAGCTCGCAGAAAACAAGCCTATGAAAAAAACGACAATGCTCGCGATCGGAGCCGCGGTAATGGCGGTTTGGCTCGGGACTTCTTTCTTTGCCAGAGGGCAGGACAAAGGGGCGGCGCAACGCCAGGAAGTTGCGGTCATCAAATGGGACGGCAACGATAAGGTCTGCGTCAACCTGCCGGATAAAGCGGAGATTCTGCGCGTGTTCGAACTTTCTAACACCCGGCCTCCGAAGGACATGCAGGAAGAGGAGTTTTGTCTCGCTTGGACCGCCAACAAGCTGGCTAAAGAGGGCTGGGAAATCGTGACGTTAGATTCTCGCCGCCTGGTTTTCCGCCGACCGGTCATGGCTCGGTGAGGCTGCGCGTCCGTCCGCGCCTTCCGTCCTCCTGGCGCGGCGGCGATGCGGAACCGTGACGCACCTTATCAGAGGGGGTCAAATCCAGCGCGGCGACGAAATCCAGGGAAGCCGGAACCTTGTGGTTCGAGAGGCGTTGGCGGCAGTAAAGAAGCAGATTTTCCTTCGATAGGGAGGGGGCGCCTTCGCGCAATTGCACCTCCGCGTGGATGGACTCTCCGAGTTGGGGGTGCGGGCGACTGGTCACGCGCGAACGGAACACCTCCGGGTGCTGGTCCAGCACGGCCGCGACTTCCTCCGGGAAGACTTTTTGCCCGGCAATGTGGATGACGGAGGAGCATCGTCCGTCGAGCACAATCCGCCCGGCGAGGTCCCGGTGGGCCAAGTCGCCGGTCCAAAACCACCCTTGGCGCAGCGCCGCTTCGCCCCGACGCAGCGGGCTCAGATAACCGGCGAACATGCCGGGGCCGCGCAAGGTCAAGTGACCGGTCTCGCCGTTGGACACCGCCCTCGCGGTCTCGTCCACGATCTCCGCGTCAAAGCCCGGGAGCGGTCGTCCGACGGCTTCGGGATGCTCCAAAGCCTCTTCGATATTCATGATCGGAAGTCCGACTTCGATGACGCCATAGCCTTGGGCCACGGGGGTCTGATACCGCGAAAAGAAATCGCGCGCCACCTGGGGAGGCAGTCGACTGGAGACGGACATCACCCGCGTCAAGGAGGGAGGCAGTTGGCGTCCCGACCTTTCGGCCGCCAACAGGCGCGCATGCATTGGCGTGAGGTAAAGGAACGTGGCGTGGTAACGAAGGGCGGCGTCCAGAATACTTTCCGCCAGGTAGTCGGCGCTGACGACGATCGTGGCTCCGACCTGGAGGTAGAGGAGGATGGAGACGTAGAAGTGATAGGCCATCGGCAAAACCCAGAGCACGGTATCCTCGCAGGTGAGTCGCAGGCCGCCGTTAGCGGCGCGCATGCGATCGAGGACTCCCTGGTGGGTAAGCACCACCCCCTTGGCCGCGCCCGTCGTGCCCGAGGTGAACCGCACGAAAGCGGCATTCTCGAACTCCGGCGCCAGCGGCCTCGGAGGACCCTCCAAGCGAGTGAAACGCAACCCGATGCCCCCGGGCAGTTCGCGGCGGAGCGCGGACTCCGAGGCCAGTCCGGCGCCACATCCGTCGTCCAGGATGACGCTCAGCGGGGCGCGCGCCAACATGTCGGCCAATTCGTCCGGCTTTACCTGGTGGTGGATGGGCATGACGACGGCGCCGCATCCCAGCGCGGCGAGCGCGCCGATGATAAAGGCGCGGCCGTTGCGCGCCCGCACGCCCACCCCTTCGCCCTCGCGCAAGCCAAGACGGGCCAGTTCCGATCTTAAGGACTCGACTCCGCGCCAAAGGGATGGGTAATCCAACGAACCAGCCGCATCGACGATTGCCGTTCGCCCCGACCACTGGCGCGCCGCCTGAGAGAGGGTCTCGAAAACATTCATGCCTTCATCTGCCGTCGAATGGTCTCCACCGCCTGGTCAAGGGGCTGGTCCAACGCGCAAAAGGCGGCGGCAGTTCCCGCCGCCCAACCCGTCGCCAGGGCGGTCCCTATCACGCGCGCGGAAGTCATCGCTCCCGCGCTGGCCGAGAAGCAGCGTCCGGCGGTAAACAAATTGTCAAGCGTCGCCGGGCGCAGGCAGTCCAAGGGGATTTCATAATAGTCGCGCTCGCCAAAAAAAGTGACCTCCGGCCGCGCTCCATTCGTCCAACGCTCCATCGGCCAACACCCGCGCGCAATCCCCAGGTCGGACTTCCGGCCGCCAAGCACATCCTCGTTCGCCAGCTTGGCGCGACCCTCCATGCGGCTTCCGGAGCGCACCCCTAGTTGCGGCGCGACCGAGGCGAGCCGCGCGCGACGGCAGGTGAGAGTATGCTCGACCAGAAAACGATGAAGCTGCATCACCAGCGCGCGCCCCCCGCGTTCCCAGTCGGTGACCTGCCGCCACAAAGGCTGGTCGGCGGCCGCTGGAGCCAGATTGAGTTTAAGCTCCAAACGGCCATCATGATCGCCGCCGGGAACCAAGGCGATCTGTTCGCAGCCCGGCGGCAGGCGCCCCTCCTCGACGGCCCGGCGCAGCTCCCGGCGCACCTCGAGCAAGCCGCCTTCCGTGAGACCGGTCTCCACCTGGTCGAGAGAAAACACCAGGGCGGGCGCCTGGTCGCCAGCGCCGTTTTCCCTGCTGACGCCGCCCAGACTTGCAACCGTCGCCTCCCCTGTGGCGTCCACCACCGCAGCCGCGCGTAGAACGAACGGTTCATTCCATGCCAAACCCTGAACCTGAACCAAGCGGGAGCCTTCAGCCCGCGCCTCGGCAACGGTGACGTGCAGCATCACGGTCACGTTCTTGCATTCGTCCAGGATTGAGTCCGCCACACACTGGAAGGTGGGAATAGGAAAGGGGAGCACCCAAAGTCCCGGTTTGAGCCGCAGGGGTTCCACGCCCGTGGAGCGGCGCAGCCGGTCAGCGAATTCCAGGGCAAAACCGCCGGCAACCGGGAGGGGTTTCGCGCTCTGCTCATCCCGCAGGTATAGGCCGCAGATGGTACCCACCTGCGCGGCGGTAGCCAAGCCGCCCAGGAAGCCGTAACGCTCTATCAATACCACCCGCGCGCCCGCTCGTCCCGCCGCCGCCGCCGCCGCCACCCCCGCCGCGCCTCCACCGACAACCACCACATCGCAAGACAGGTTGGTAGTGCCGCTTCTGAACATCTCAGTCACCGGGTTGAAGGTCTCGCGCGTTGACCGCGACCGCGCCGGAGGCCTGAGGCGTCCCTGGGTCGATGCGCGCCAATTCAGCGATGCAACCGGCCATCGCCGCAACCGAGGCCAAATTGTCGCGCGTCAGATGCGAGGGCGGCACCCGAACCCCGAAAACGCGCTCGCCATAAAGCAGCATCTCGAACAATGCAAAGGAGTCGATGCCCGCCTCCGCTAACGGACTCTGTTGATCGAAGGCCATCCCGTCAGCCAAGAAATTCGCGCGCGCGAATTGGCAGAGTTGCTCCGCGATAGTACTGCGGTCTGGAGACGAACTCATAGCTTGGCCGCCAAAGGACTACCCAGCCACCGGCGATCGTGGTTATCGTGTTTAATCACACTTGAAATCTTCGCCGTCCTTGAAAGCGAGTCAAGTCCGGATCAATAGCCATCGAAGTTGTTCTGTCGGCGATCCCTGCGCACCATCCGGCGCTGGGAGAAGTTGATGACCCAGGAAGCGATGTTCGACTGCGTCAACCGCATCGGCAAACGAGAAAGCATAGAATGCATACTGTAGAAGTCTCGGTAGAGTTTATGAACATTGTCTTCGAGCGACGCCGGCGTTCCGTAGGGCGGACGGACGTAGCAGATCTGACCTGGCCAACGATCGATTTCCTTTTCGTTGAGAATCCGGCCTTGGACCCGCATCCGTTCATAGAAGGGAGTGCCTTTTACAGGGGTGAGGATATTAAAATAGGCAACGGGTACCTTGTGCTGATAAAGAAACCGGAGCGTCGCCTCGAAGACGCCCGGGTCTTCGCCTTCCCAACCAAAAATGAAATTCAACGAGTAACTGATGCCCCGCCGGCGCAGGTTAGCCAACATGGGACCATAATTGCGCGTCTTGTTGAACGTTTTGTTCATGCCCGCCAAGGTCTCCGGACTGATGCTCTCCATGCCAATATTCACATGCAATAGGCCGCTCCGCTGGGCCAAATCCATGAATGCCGCGTCGCCGCAAAGATAGGTGGGCCAAAGCGCTGACCAGCGGAGCCGGAGTGGAATCATCGCCTCCATCAATTCCATTGCGTGGTTGCGCTTGCCGCCAAAATTACTGTCCCCGAAGAAGATGCTATGCGAACGACAGCGTCTGATTTCCTCGACCACCTCGGCCACCGGCCGGCAGCGATAGCTCTCACCCAGGAGGAACCGTTCGGAGCAGAAGTCGCATCGGAAGGGGCACCCGCGCGAAGCGACGACCGTATGGGTCCTGAAGGGACGGTGGCGCCGCAAGTCCACAAGGTCGTAGCGCGGGAACGGCAGACCGGCTAAATTGGGGAGCGTCTCGCCCTGATAAACCTCCGCCAACCGCCCGCGGATGGCATCCTCGAGCATGCGCGGCCAGATGGTTTCAGCCTCGCCAATGCCAATCGCATCGCCATGCTCCCTCGCCTCCTCGGCGTGGAAAAACGTGTGCGGGCCGCCCAGGATGACCGGAATGCCTCGCCGACGGAATTCATCGGCCACGTCGTAAGCGCGGAGTGAAGTAAGGGTGGAGGAGCTGATCGCGACCACGTCGACGGGGTCGTCGAAGGGAATGGGGTCCAACTGTTCATCCACGAGTCTTATCTCCCAACCGGGCGGGGTCAGAGCCGCCAGATAGGGCAAAGTCAACGGCACGACGCTCCGGTGGGGAACCTTAAACACCGTTCGGTCCCGGCTAGAGCCGTAATACGAGGGCTGGATAATGACCAGTTTGTGTCCCATGCGAAGCTCTCAGAGGTCCATCATGCGATCGTTATCGAGTTTGCCGGGATCCCGCCGCCTCGCGGGTATCGGTTCTGTCATAGTATCCCCTGCTGCGCATCGTCGGCCAAGCCGCCTCCAGAGTGGGCCATTGAGCAGTCTCACAGCAAGCCGGAAAGACCTCCAGTTAAGGATTTTCCGCGGGATTTCCCGCTTACCGGAGAGGGCCGAGCAAGCAACATCGATACTTATGCGCGAGCGGCTTTTAGTACAGGCCGCCGCGGAAGATCTGGATCACACTCACCGTCCCTCCGGCCCAATAACAGGCTGCGGGAAACTGAAACACCCTCCGGTCCCGGTCATAGACTAGCTTGACCGCGCGCTCGGGGATATTTGGATCGTAGGCGGCGAACTCGATCCGCCTCCCCTTTTCCGTCCAATCGAACAGCAAGAGGCCATGGTTGATGGTAATGCGGGGAAAGCGGAAGAGATGCACGGTGGGCGCTCGCCCCTGGCGCACGGCTTGGCTAAGTTGTTGGGCTATGCGCTCCTGGTGCCATCCCCAAACCGGAAAGACCATGCGCCAGTGGCTGCGCAGAAAATAGGATTGCCAGGGGCCGCCGCACTCGTCTTTAAGCAAGGAAGCGCGCTCTTGGCTGAAGGCGCGCAGCGAGCTGTAGCCGGGGACGGTGATGCGCTCCCGCGCGGCGCTCGACCGCCGAGGATCGCGCGCGACCACTTGACGAATGAGGCGTCGATACGCGTCCTCGTCCGTGGGCGGCAGGTCCGGATAAAAACGGGCGTGGTAGAAGAACTGGCGCGCCGATCTCACCAACACGAAACAGCGGTGCGAATAGGTGGGAGGCGGGTCGTTCGGGGCCACCGTCGTCGCCCCCGTCGCCGGGTCAATGCGGTATTGCCAAACCAGCTCGTTGGCAAAAGTAAAGGTGTCGCGCTCGAACTGAAAAACAGGGACCGGTCCCGTCGGCGAGGGGTCCTTTTTGCTGGAAGGGGTCGTCATCCCTCGGAAGTGGAGTTCGGTGTTTGGTCGGGGATCGCCGTCCCCGTTCCGCTGAGGGTGAGTTCGCCGGAGATTACCTCGACCCCCGCAACGCAAGCGGAGGTCTTGGCCTGGACCAAGGCGCCCAGACGGCCTACGATGGTTGCTTGGATCACGACGGTTTCGCCAGGCCGGGCCGAGCCGAGAATTTTGATGGAGCGGATGGCGGTCAGCTTAAGTCCCGGCAGCGGCGGGATGACCGGATCATTCTGGGCCACCACGCCCGCGAGTTGCGCGCAAGCCTCAATCAAGAGAACGCCGGGCAGGATCGGTTCGCCAGGGAGGTGACCGCGCAGATAGTATTCGTCATCCCGGACCCGGTATTCCCCCACGCCGCTCTTGCCAGGCACCATGCTTAGCAACCGATCCAGGAACCGGAATTCAGGTCCGTGCGGCAGCGACTTTAGGGCCTTTCGCAGAAGGTCGGGCATGTTTTCTTACCGTTCACTTCCGGAGTGGTTCCACCACCGTGAAGTCCGGCGTCAGCTTCGCCTCGAATCTGTCCGGGGTGATGGCTTGGTTGAGCGCTACGTTCATAAAATCGTTCCGTAAGCGGGAACCGTCGGCGAAGGTCATCTCGGTGGAGGCCATGGCGAAATCATTGGTACGGAAGCCAATCTGAATGCCACTGATAAACTTGCGGGCGGAAGCGCTTTTGGGCTCCAGGGCCACGACCAACGTCCCATTGGTTTCTGTTGCTGACAGGAGCCGAAAGCGTTCCTCCATGGAGGCGCGATTTCGAGGGAGGCTGGCGTCCAGCAAGGCGAGCGCGTCCTTCATCGGGCCAGGCGGCGCGCCGCTAAGCGAATACTTCTCCGCCCGTTTGAGCCGCGGGTAGATAATCACCAATTGGTCGGGTTGGCGAAGCGCGATGGTCTGCGGCGGTTGGCCAAGTTCCCAACGAAATTGTCCCGACGCCACCCAGACCTTTCCTGTGGAGATCAACGGCTGAGCCAGAACCTTGAGCGATCGGGTCTGGGTGAAGTCGGCCGACCAACTTTGGAGGTTGGTCTGCACTTCAATCCAGTGATCAAAAAGCCCATCCAGGCGCGCCGTCGTCGCGGCCTGGGAAAGGAGAGGCGCGAGGCTATAGAGGAGGCAAAGGCAACAGCTCAATGCGTAACGGCCCCGCGCTAACCGGCCTTTGGCCAGATGGGAACAAATTGATACCATTGATCGATATCCTGGCGAATCACGGGCTCGAATGCACGCAAGATTTGCCGGGTCATTTCCTGACGCGCCTCGCGATTCCCCAAGGCCCTCCGGTCATAGGCGAACTCCTGGAGCACCCTCACGGCATAGCCGGTTGGTCGGCGTACGATCGCCACTCCGATCACCGCGCAACCCGCCGCCCGCGCTAATTCCGCCGCCGCGACGGGCGCTTCGAACCTTCGGCCAAACAAGTCCACGACGGCCCCGCCCCGCGCCGGCGGGCGATCCAGTGACAATGCCAGCGCCGCTCCGTCCTGGAGCCGCTTGATGACCTCGATGAAGGCAAAACTGCCTTGTCCAATAATGAGCGTCTCCACCCCGCAACGGCGCCGCGCCGCGGTACGGAGATCCGTCAGGCCGTCATCCGGTTCGGCTTGGGTGAGGATCGTCAATGGGATGCCAAGCTGGTTCAACAACTGGCCCCCGTGTTCCCAGTTGCCAAGGTGAAGCGTGACGAACAGGATGCCGCGCCCGCGCTGTCGGGCGGCTTGAATGATCTCCAGTTCGCCGGGGTTGGTCAGCCACTCGCGTACCACCATGCCGCTTTCAAGACGCCATAAATCCACCAGTTTCAATGCGAAATTGCGGTGGAGGCGGCGGGCGGCCTTTCTGGCGGCCAATCGGTCGCCGGCAAACGCGGGCAAGAGATTCTGCACGACCACCTCGCAACGTTGCCGAAACCAGAAGAAGTAAAACTCCGCCACCGTCACGGCCAGCGCTTTCAATAACCGGGCCGGCAGGATTCGAACGATGCCGAGTCCCAGTCGCCAAAGGCCAACGCGATAGAACGCGGGAGGAGGGGAAGAGACGGTGTTTGTGGGCGAGGGGCCTGCGGAGCGGCGCGCGCCAGCGCCGGGCCACGGACCAACGCCCCCAAATTCAGGATGGGACTTTTGATTCAGCGCGGTCCACCAGGCGGGGAGCAAGAACACGGAGAAGAGCATATTGGCGCCAATGCCGACGGCGCACACTTTGCCCAGGCTGGCCATGCCGGGATTGCTGGAACAACCCAGCGAGCCGAACCCCGCCATGGCCGTGCCGCCGCACAAGAGCAAGGCGCGGCCAATGGAGCGCCGAACCAGGCCGAGATCCCCGCCATGACGGCGCAAAGCCAATTGCATGAAAATGCTGTAATCCACCCCGGCGCCTAACATCAGCGGCAATGCCATCAGGTTCAGCAGGTTCCACGACCAACCGGCCACGGCCATCGTGGCGAGCAGGCACAGGCCGCTCAGCGCGAGGACGGATAAGCCCAGAAGGATCTCCGTCGGCCGGCGAAAGGCGAACCAGAGAGAGGCCAGGACGAGGATCACCATGGGCGTTAGCACCTGCCACAGTCTGGCCTGCGCTCGTTTGAGCGTCGCGCTGCCGAGAAGTTCCCAGCCGGAAAGAAATGCCTGGTTCTCCGCCAAGCGGGAAGAGAGCCCCGCCAAAGCCGCGGCATCGACTCGGTTGGTCGCCGGATAGACAAGGCCCATGACCAGCATTTGGCCGGGCACCCGCGCGACAAACCGTTTCAACAACCATTCACTCGCCGGATTGGTGGGCCAGACCACCCCCGTGCCAGCACCGGCGCGGGCCCAAGTCCGCAACAATCCCTCGGTCAGAACCAAGGCATTGCTACTGAAGCCTTCACTGAAAGCCGCCTCCCGTAGCCGCGCGGTTTGCCCGCCGAGGAGCGCCGCAGTCGACCGGTTGGCGGCTTGGTATTCGGATCGAGGCCAGAGCGCGCCGGGCAACAAGAAACCGCCAATCAGGTGATGTGAAGCGGCGTCAGCGAGCAGTCCTTCGGCGAAGGCGAGGCGTTGATACACTTGGGGTTCGTTCGCGCCGGATATGATCAGCCAGAGAGGGTCTAGCGGCAATCCCATTTCGCTCTTGATTTCGTCCAAGGTCGCTTCCGCTTCTTCACGTTGAGGCCGGAGGGCGTTCCCGGTGCTATCCAGTCCGGGCCGGCGAACACAGAGAATGGCGCAGGCGGCCAACACCAGGAAAAGGGTCGACTGGAGCGGAAGGCTCAGCTTCCGACCATTCCCAAGCGGCAAGTTCCGTCCCCCATCCCCGTCGGATCTGAACGCGGGTCGCGGGCCGATGCTCGCCGGGGTTACCTTGGGAGGAATGAAATAAGCAAACCAGCCGACGGGAGCCTGGTCGGCTCGCGGCCTTCGTCGCTCGGGAAACAGGGGCGGTAGATAAATCATCACCATGACCAGCGCCGCCAGCCCAACTCCGATCGCTACCAGCGTGCCGAGTTGCGCCAAACCGGGCAACCCGCACAGGTTCAGCGCCAAGAAGGCGCTCATGGTGGTGATGGCGGCCCAGAGGATGCTAGGCGCAATGGCCCGGCGAATTTCCGGCACGGTCAGATCCGGGTGCGCCAAGGCTTCCTGGTAGTGTATGACCGCGTAGTCCACCGCCAATCCCAACAGCACGGCCGCAAACCCCATGCTCACAACACTGATGGTTCCCAAGAGCAACCCGCCTAGCGCCAGCGTGCCCACGAGAATCAAGGCCAGCAAAGTCAGGAGCCAAAGCATGGGCAGCCAGCGGCGGTGCGTCAACCAGAACAGCAGGGCGATAATCAAAGACGTCCCAACCACTGATCCGCTCATGTCGTGTTGCATGCTCCGGGCGATTTCCACCACGAAAACCGGCCGCCCTGTATAATGGACGGCGACGTTTTCCCATTCTTCCTTCGCGCCCTCGCGCCGAAGGCCGTCTATCAACCCTTGGATGGACTTAAGCCAACTCTCACACGATCGATAACCGTTCAAATCGACGGCGGACTGCACGAACAATACCCGGAAGTTCCCCTCCGAAGAGGCGAACAGTTGCTGCCCTTGCCCCGTCGAAAGGCCGCTCAGATTCGTCAATCCCGGTATGTCCAGCAGGTTGAACGGATCAAAGGCGCGTCGAGCCATATCCATCGGCGACATGGAGGTCCTGAGTTCCTCCTTGGTTTGAGTCAGCGCCGTCTTCAGTTGACCGGCCGCCAATCGATTGGTGAGCGCTCCGAAGTCTTCGGGCGGTTGATTAAACCAGAAACACCCCAACAGTTCGGCCATTTGCGCGGGGTCTTCCATCCAGGGTGGCTGCCAGGAAGCGCTCGTAACCAGGTTGGTGTTCTGACGCAAACGGGCCGTCACGGCGCTCGCCAACCGTTCGACGCGCATGGCTTCGGGGGCGCGGAGGGTGATCACCAATTCCCGGGCGTTGGTAAAGTGCTTTTGATACAGCTTCAGCCCCTGCACCGTCGGTTCATCGGGTGGCAACAGATTGAGGATATCGACGTCAAAACGCAGGCGTAACAGCCCGAGGCAAACCGCCAAACCGAGAATCGCCCACCACCAACGTCTGAGCATTAAACTCACGGCGCGAGAAAGCCCTCCAAGGTTTCCCCCGAACGAGAGTTTTCCAGGCGCCAGCCTCCCTCCGGCTTGATCTCAAAATGCAGCGCCTTCGGGAGCGGTTCTCCGGCAAGGGCCGCGCCCAAGTATAACCAGGCAAACCGTGTGGGTGGCCGCCCGCCCCCCGTGAAGCTCATATTGGCGGGCGGGAATTGAATCAACCAATGGGCGCGGGTGGTTTGAGCTGAAACCAGGGTCATCGGCGTCTTGGCAAACTGGATGAAGCATCGGCCGTCCTCGTGGCTGGCCATCACGAGATCTCCGCCCAACTCCGGTAAACTTCGGCGCGGGCGCCAGAGGGCCTGTCCCTGCCGCACGCGCCAACCGGGGCCCGAAGCTTCGAACAAAGACTTCGTCGCTGTCCGGCAGCCGCTGCATAGCGCGAGGATGACCAGCAAAGCTGACCCGAAAGAGCGGCGAGACAACTGGGTTTGAAAGACCCGCATACGGTTCGCGCTTATTGTCATGGAAGGGAGAGGGTTGTCAACGTTTCGCAACGGTGAATACTCTCCCAAGGACCGCCTCCTCAGGCCGAGGATCGCGCGGCTTCCAAAAATACCGCGCCTTGCTGTCAAAGCTGGACTTTAGCCTCGTCGGCTCCTAAAATTGCGCCCGCACAGTTGAACATTGTATGAAATTGCCTACTACCACGACTACCCTTTGCGCCGTCCTGTCCCTCTCCGGCGGCGTGTATGCCGCCAACACGGGCTCTGCCTTTTATGGGGACGCCCCCGATGAACACCACCCCTGGGCCGTCCATGACCACAACCGTCCCCAACCCCCGCTGGTCACGCCGGGCACCTTCAGCACGCAGGAGCAACCGGGCAAACCGCCCTCCGATGCGGTCATCCTGTTCGATGGCTCCGACCTCTCCAAATGGGAAGCCGACGAGGGCAACGGCGTCCCCACCAAATGGGTCGTCAAGGACGGGGCCATGGAGTGCGTTCCCGGCTCGGGCTACATCCGCACCAAAGACAAATTTGGCGATATCCAACTGCACGTCGAGTGGGCCTCGCCGACCAAGGCCGAGGGCGAGAGCCAGGGGCGGGGCAACAGCGGCGTCTTCTTGATGGGCCTCGTGGAAATCCAGGTGCTGGACAACTACAATAACCCGACCTACGCCGACGGCTTCGCCGGTTCGGTTTATGGCGTCAACCCGCCTTTGGCCAACGCGCTGCGCCCGCCCGGCCAATTCGAGACTTACGACATCGTCTTCCGCCGCCCCGTTTACAAGGACGGCCAGCCAGTGGACCCGGGTCACGTGACGGTTTTTGAAAACGGGGTTTTGGTTCAAGACCACACCATGCTCGAAGGCGGCACCGGCCACATGGCGCGCGCCAAGCCGGGCGCGTTTCCCGAAGTGGGTCCCCTGAAGCTCCAGGATCATGGCAATCCCGTCCGCTACCGCAACATCTGGTATCGCCCGCTGCCTGCCCGCGCCATCGAAGGCGGCACGGATGGCTATCTGACCGAGGAAGCCACCACCGCCAAGCGCCACGAGATCGCGGCCAAGATCCGCGACGACGCCGCCAAACTGAAGGACGCGGCCAATCCCGTGCCGGAAATGCTCCGCCTGGCGGAATCGCTCGTGTACGAGATGGATAGCGACGCGGCCCAACGGGCCGAACAACTCAGCCAGCAGTATTGGTCCGATCTAACGCAGCTTCCCGCAGACAAGCTGGAAGCCAAGAAGGACGAGGTCAAACACTTGCGCGACGTCTGCAATTATCTCGCCAAGTTCAAGATCATCCCGAGCGATGCCGAGCCGAAAGTCAAACTCCAGGAACTCATCGACGAGCACAACTGGGACAAGAAGAAGAAATAGTGACGCTCCGCGGGCCGGAAACGGCCCGACGCGAAACCCGTCCGAGAAGAGCCCAACTCCGCCGCGCCGGGGTTGGGCTTTTGGCTTCAAGGGGTCAGCCACTCGCGCTCGGCGGAAGCGCGGCAGGCCGCCGACCCTGCCGTTTGGCCGAGCCTCAGGACTCCTGAAACCGTGGAAATCAGGTGGCACCGCGATTCCCCTCACCCCAGCCCTCTCCCGCGGGAGAGGGAGCAGGATCGTCCGCCCGGAGAGGTCCACCGGCTTTCCAGGTCTGCGAGTTTCTGTGCGGCGGGATCAGGCATCCTGAGCCTCCGGCTCCGCCCGAGTGGCCGCAGCCCATCGAACCGGCAGACCGGAGGCCCGCCACTATCTTCAATGACTGGCGGCCGGCCGCAGTTCCGGCTTAGCCGGTTTCGGGGCGAGGGCGCGAGTGGTGTCGGGATCCAGTTTCTCCGCTTCCGCCCAACACGTTTCCGCGCGCTGATTGAGCATCTCGACGGCGGCTTTGTCGTTGGTGGAAGACTGAATGAGCTCCGTCGCACGGGCCGCTTGGGCTTTGGCGTCGTTACGGAGGGTTTCCGCAATGGCGGCCTGGTCTTTTACCTGGTTACCGGCGTGGAGCAACTCCTCCGCATTGTGCCGGCATTGGATCCCTTTTTGCTCGTCGTTGCGCGCTTCGACCGCTTTGCTGTGCGCGTTGGCCCACAGTTCCCGCGCCTGGCTCCGGAGTTGGAAGGCGCGCTGCTTATTGGCGTCGGCCTTCATCATCTGCATGGCGCGCGCGGTCAGAATGCTGGCCTCTCTTTGGTTCGCGCTGGCCAGGCCTTCATCATTGGCCGCCTCTTGCTTCTTCAGCGCCGCGTCCGCGCGCAGCTTCTGCGCCTGCGTCTCTTTGACATTGGCCGCCGCGAGGAGTTTTTGCGCCTCCGCCTCCTGGGCCCGGCAAAAACCTCCGGCGCCCAAGACGGCGAAGGCGAGTACCAGGGCAAAGCCATTGCGGACTATGACTTCGGCGCGCCCTTTCGCGCCAGCAGACGGACCGCGAAAATTGTAATGTTTCATCATGTCAAAACCTAACGCCGCTCCCCTGAGTGTCAAACGGAAATTTGGCGCCTGAATGCCGTTGGGCGCGGGGTAGAATGCTTCCGCCGCCTGAAGGCGGCGTCCCGAAAGCGGAGGGCAGGCCGCCTGCATTCGGCCGGCGCCAACGCGGGCGGAAATCTGTCCTGCGCCGGCGGATCGGGCGCATTGCGTGATTGACTTTTCGAGCAGGATCGCTAGCATCCGCTCCATGGGCCGACCGTCGTTGAATAATGCGCCAGCGCCCTGCATTTTGAGGGCGCAGTCCGGCCGTTTTGACCGCCCCGACGCCACCCATGGCTCTCGTTTCTTTCCCGCGCCGCTTGAAGCGGAGAGAATGGGCTTCTGGCGGCGAGGAAGGGGAGCATGCATAGGCTGCTGACGCCACCCGTGCTGCGAGACGCGGAGCAGACGCGGAAGGGTCGCCTGCTCTTCTGGGTCCTCTGGGGCATCATCACGATGGTCACCTTCGTGGAGGCGTTAGAGTGTTTTGTCCTGCCGGGGAACCTCTGGCGTTGGCTGTTCGTTATGCTGGTGATGGACGCCGTATGCTTCGGGTTCCTGGCGTTGAATCGACGCGGGCATACCCGGCTGGCAAGCCAATTATTGCTGTGGGTGTCGGCCGCGGTGGTGATGGGAATGGCGTGGACCGCCGGCGGCATTCGCGCCCCGGTGATGCACCTGTTCCCGCTGGTGGCTTTGTTCGCCGGTTTGCTGTTGAACTGGCGGTCCGGTATGCTTGCCGGGTTGCTCTGCGTGCTCGGCGGACTGGGTTTGGTCCTGGCGGAGTATGCCGGTTTCCTGCCGGCCAATTCCGTGCGTCAAACCTCGCTGAGCCTTTGGCTCGCCCTGGTCTTTTTTGTGGGCATGCTGCTCTTGCTGCAGTATCTCGCGGTCGAGAGCATCGATGCCGCCCTCCAGGCGGCGCGCGACGAACTGGCGCAGCGGCGGCAGACCGAGGCCGCGCTGGTGAACAGCGAGGCGCTCCGCAAGCGTGTGTTTGACTCCTCGCGGGTGCCCATCGTGGTGATGGACGGCGTGACGTTCCGGTTCATCGACTGCAATCCGGCGGCGGCGCAAATCTACGGCTTGTCCTCCTGCGAACAAGTCCTCGGCAAGACCACCATGGACGTTTCGGCCCCGGTGCAATCCGACGGCGCGGCGACGCCCGAAAAAGCCCGGTTTTACATTGAGCGGGCGTTGGCCGAGGGCACGGTGGAGTTCGAATGGCGCCACCAGCGTCCCGGCGGGGAACTCTGGGAGTCGGAAGTGCATTTGATGAGCTTCCGTTCGGGCGAGCGTCAACTCCTCCAGTTCACCTTGCAGGACATCACGCAGCGCAAACGGGCGGAGGCGGCCTTGAGCGAGAGCGAAGGGCGATTTCGCGAACTTTTCGAACGCTCGCCCGAGGCGGTGTTCGTGGAAGACGATTGCGGCGAGATTCTGGATGCCAACCCGGAAGCCTGCCGATTACATGGACTCAGCCGGGAACATCTGGTCGGCAAGAACATGATGGACCTTGTTCCGCAGGCCTCGAAGGAGACATTCTCCCGGCATTTCCCGCAGTGGCTGAGCGGCGAAATGACGCGGTGCGAGGGGATCGTGCTTTCCGCGGATGCGCGCGAGACGCCCGTAGAAGTCAGGGGCGCCCGCATCCGGTATGGCAAACGCACCGCCGTCCTGCTCCATGCGCACGATATCTCGGAGCGCAAACAGGCCGAGGAGGCGCGTCAAACCCTTCAAGAACAACTCATCCAAGCGCAGAAGATGGAGGCGGTCGGCCAGTTGGCCGGGGGCGTGGCGCACGACTTCAACAACATCCTGGCCGCCATCATGATGAACCTGGGGTTGCTCCAGGCGAACCGACAACTGGATGGGGCGGTCGCGCAACCGTTGAAGGAATTGATGGCCGAAGCCGAGCGAGCCGCTGGTTTGACCCGCCAATTGCTCCTGTTCAGCCGCCGCTCCCGCTTGGAGGTCAAGGCGCTTGACCTCAATGAGGTCGTGGCCAACCTGCTCAAAATGTTGGGGCGCCTGATCAGCGAGGACATTGATCTGCAGTTTCAGCGCAAAACGGGTTTGCCCGCGGTGGAGGCGGATGCGGGCATGCTCGAACAGGTGCTCATGAACCTCTGTGTCAACGCCCGAGACGCCATGCCCAAGGGGGGGCGGATCAGCATCAGCACCGACGCCGTAAAAATGAACGGGGAGAATACCTCCGAGCATCCGCAGCGGCGGCCGGGCGCCTTCGTTTGCTTGTCCGTGACCGACACCGGCTGCGGCATGGATGAACTCACGCTGCATCGTATTTTCGAGCCGTTTTTCACCACCAAAGCGCCCGGCAAGGGGACGGGTTTGGGATTGGCGACAGTTCACGGCATCGTGGCGCAGCATCATGGATGGGTGGAAGTGCAAAGCCAGCCGGGCCGGGGAACCACCTTCCGCGTCTTTCTCCCGGCTTCGGCCAAGAGCGTCGAAGCGGTAGCGGAAAACCGCAGCCTGGAGGCGGCCAAAGGGCATGAAACCATTCTCCTGGCGGAGGACGACCCGGGCGTCCGACGCATTGTGGTGCAAACCCTCCGCGTGTTCGGTTACCGGGTACTCGAAGCGGCCGACGGGCGGGAAGCTCTGAAGCTCTGGCAAAAACATGGCGACGAGGTCAATTTGCTCTTCAGCGACATGGTGATGTCCGAAGGACTCACGGGGTTGGATTTGGCCGAGAAGCTGCAGGCGGAAAAACCCGGTCTCAAGGTCATCATCTCCAGCGGCTACAGCGCGACGCTGCCGCAGTCCGCCCAAGCGCGCGCGCGCGGTATTTTTTATCTCCCCAAACCCTATCAAGTCTCGGTCCTGGGGCGGAAGGTGCGGGAATGTCTGGACCGGTAATAGAGCAACGCTATGGACACAAAGGCAACGAGAATTCTGTTGGTGGAGGATCATCCGTTATTCGCCAGGGGGCTGCGCCAGGTCATCGAGGAAGAGCAGGGCATGGAGGTGGTCGGGGCGGCTTCCGACAGCCGGGAGGCGCTCGCCTTGGTCCGGTCTGCGGCCCCGGACGTGGTGGTCATGGATATTCACTTAGACGCCGAGGATGGCCTCGAGATTAGCCGTCAATTGTTGGCGGAGTTCCCGGCTAAGAAAGTCGTGGTCCTTTCCGGCGACGCGTCGCTGGACGTGGTGCGCGAGGCCCTCCAGGCGGGCGTGTCAGCCTATATCACGAAGGCGGACGCCCCCGCCGAAGTGGCGCGGGCCATCCGCGCGGTCTTGGACCATCGCCTTTACCTGTGCCCAAAGGTGGCGGATCTGGTCGCCAGCGACTATCTCAAGACCATGGCAGAGAAGACCATTCCCGCATCGAAACCACTGCTCACGGAGCGGGAAAACCAATTGCTCAAGTTGGTGGCTGAAGGCAAGCGCAACAAGGATATCGCCCCGCTCCTCGGCATTGGCGTCAAGTCGGTCGAAACCTACCGCGGGCGATTGATGAAAAAGCTGGGCTGCGCCAGCTCCAATGAACTGACTCGCTACGCCCTGCGCCACGGCATCGCCTCGCTCTGAAGCGGGTTCGGTGTTGGGTTTGCCCCAGGCGGGAGGTTGGGTTTAATGTCACTCAAGGATTCGCGCCGACCGCCGATTTACCCTCCGTGGTGCGATTGGCATCAGAATTTAAAGCCGTAGGCCATCATGAGGGTGGCGGCGCGCCTGGACTATCCTCTCACTTCTTCTGGTCATGAATCTTCAGAATAAATTTGTGCTGTCTCTATCGCTTGGGGTCATGGGCGTTCTACTCGTTTCCGAGACCATTCGCCAAGACCGCGCGCGAAGCGCCCTGGCCGAGCTCTCGGGGCGCAACCTCCTGCGGATCGAGGCGACGACGCGCGAGAGCCTTCAACACTTGCAACAGTCCGTGCAGCTTGCCGTGAACGACCCGATGGCGGCGGGCGAAATGGATCGAGTGACGAAGGTGCTGAAATCGCAAAGCGGTGTTGGCGGGCTCCTGGAATGCTCGATCATCGGCGCGAAAGGAAAGGTGAGCTACTCCTCTCAGGCCGCCGCTCTGAACCGCCCGCTCGACCCGGGGCTCAGGGAACAGCTCTTCACCCGCACGAACCAGGTCGAGCGTCCCACGGCGACCGCCTTCGAGGTCTATCAACCGCTGGTGGCCGAAAAAGCCTGCGTCGAATGCCACACCGATTGGAAACTGGGACAAGTCGGAGGGGTGCAGTTGCTGTGTTTTGCGAACAACCAGGCGTTCCTCGAAGCGAAGAGCGATTGGATCGTTTCGTCGCAAACGCTGAACCGGGCGAACCTGCTCGCGGGGGGCCTGGCCTCACTGGCGGTGATCGTCGTGCTGTTTCTCGTGGTCAATATCTTGGTTCGATGGCTGCTCACCCGGCCGCTGGTCCGCGTATCGGATTTGCTGGGCCATCTCAGCCGGGGGGATTTGACCCGGGAAGTGGATCCCGCCCTTCGTGGGCGCGCCGATGAAGTGGGCGATCTGGCCCGCTCCATGCAGACCACGGCCGACAATCTCCGAAGCCTCTTGGGGAATGTTACCGCAGGCATAAAAACGCTTGGTGATTCAGCCTCCGGCTTATCGGGCATTTCCGATCAGATGGCCGGTCGGGTCAGGCAAACCGCGGATCGGGCAAACACCGTGGCCGGCGCGACGGAAGATCTAAGCGCCAATTCGATCTCGGTCGCCGCCGCCATGGAGCAGGCCGCCGGCAACCTCAGCACCGTGGCCGCCTCGACCGAGGAGATGACCGCGACGATTGGCGACATTGCCGCCAACTCCGAGAAGGCGCGGGCCGTCACCTCCGAAGCCGCGCACCAGGCCCAACGGGTAACGGTTTCTATGATGGAGTTGAGCCAGTCCGCCGAGGCGATCGGGAAGGTCACCGAAGCGATCACCGCCATCTCGGATCAAACCAATTTGCTGGCTTTGAACGCCACCATTGAGGCGGCCCGGGCTGGCGTCGCCGGTCGGGGCTTCGCGGTGGTGGCCCAGGAGATCAAGGAGTTGGCGCGCCAGACCACCCGGGCGACCGAGGACATCAAGACCAAGGTGGGCGGCATCCAGGCCTCCACGACCGACACTCTTGGGGACGTGGCGCAGATTTCCAAAATCATCGTGGAAGTCACAGAGATTGTTGGTTCGATTGCCTCGGCTATCGAAGAGCAATCCGCCGTCACCAAGGATATCGCCCAGAACGTCTCCGGAGCGGCCATCGGGGTGAAGAACGCCAACCACGGGGCCGCCGAGGTCTCCACGGTGTCCCAGTCCGTGGCTCGGGACGTGGCTTCCGTCAAAGAGGCGGCCTCCGACTTGGCCGTGGGCAGCGAGCAGGTGCTAGGTCGCGCCGCGGAATTGTCCCAACTGGCGGGGGAACTCCAGAGCCTTGTCAGTCGGTTCAACCTTGCCCGGCCGTCCGCCACTGTTGCCGAAGAAAACACCGAGATCGACTCCCATGCCGCGGGCCGCGCCGAGCATCGGCCTTCGCTTCAGATCTTTGGGAACGCGCGCCCGGGTCGAAGAATCTCACCCTTGCAGGAGGAGAGTCACCATTGAGGGCCATCCGGGGAGGGATTGATCTCAAGTTCCCCCCGGCGCTGCCGATAGCCAATCATAACGCGCGGGAATGCCGCGCGCTTCAGGCGCTTCGCGATTTCGCGACCGCGCCCGAACCGGGCGAGCCCCTGACGGGCGGGGCATTCCATGGCTTGGGCCGCGCCTAGCAACGAGATGATCGGGGATTCATGTCGCATGAGGCCTAACCTGACCGGTGTCGCCAGACCCAACCGAAAGGGAGTGGCGCTGCTATGGATCTTCCTGCGCCTGGCCTGGGGCGCCCTGGGCGCGGAAACCGACAGGCAGCCGCTTTCGTCCGGCGTCATTACCAACGCGGAGAGCTTCTGGGGGGTTACGGGCGCGGAACGGTCGCTGCTGCACCCGATCCAAGCGGACTTCCTCATTTACTATTTTGATCCCGTCTGGAAGGCGTCCTTTGGCGAGTTCAGCGGAACTCCCACTTTCCTCCCGATTAGCGATGCTCCGCTGGCGCTGCGCGCGGGCCAAAAGCTGGAGGTGGATGGCCTGGTCCTGCCCACCGAGAGACGAATCCTCTGGGACAGGACCAAGACGCGGTTGACGGCGCCCGCGGTCGAGCTCAAGCCCCTGGCCACGCGGGGAGATTTAACGAATTACGAGCGGTTCACCGGGCGTTTTGTGGAGGTGGCGGGATTGGTGGATGCCGTGGATCGGGCCGACCCTGCGCACGTGAATCTGCACCTGCTTGCGGAGGGGGTGCGAACCCTCGGGGTCCTGCAACTGAGGCAAACCAACACCGTGTTACCCGCCTGGGAAGGGACTTTTGCGCGGCTCAAGGGGGTTTATGTCGAGGAAAAGGACCTCAACCGGCGGCTGACCGGCGTGACGATCTGGGTGGATGACCCGGGACAAGTAGAGATTACCGGGCGGCTCTCGACCGATCCCCGGTTTGAAATCCCGACCCTGCCGGCCGAGCGAATCTCGCAAAGCCAGTCCGGTGCCCTCGTGAAGGTGGAAGGGCAGGTCCGCAACCAGGAACCAGGCAAAGCGGTCACCCTCTGGGATGACACCGGACAGGTGCGGGTTGAAACCGGCCAGACCTCCCCGCTGCAACCCGGGGACCGGGTGGAAGCCGTAGGCTATCCCGTGACGCAAGGGATTGAGTTACGGTTGCGCGAGGGCACTTACCGACGCGCCGCCGGCGCCCGGACCGCCCCCGCCGCCAACCGCCCGCCCCAAGAGCTCCGGCTCGCGGAGCAGGTGCGGGAATTAAGCCGCGAGGAAGCGGAACGCGGGGCGCTGGTGAATCTGGAGGGGGTGGTGACCTGGGCGGACGCCCATACCGGTTTCATATTCATCATGGATAGCAGCGCGGGCATTCGGGTCGTCAATGCGCGTCTGGACGGCCGCCGGGCCATCGCTCCGCGCATGATGGTCACCGTGAAAGGCGTCACCACCGGCGGGGACTTCGTGCCGGTGATCACGAATGCCGTGGTGCGCCAGATTGGGCTGATGGAATTGGCCGAGCCGTGGCCGGTGAGCCTGGAGCAGGCTCTGACCGGGGTCGAGGATGGTCGCTGGGTGGAGATGCAGGGTTTCGTGCGGCAGGTGACTGAAGAGAACGGGCTCGCGCGGTTGGATTTGACCACCCGGGGCGGGGAATTCGTGGCGCGAGCGCCCACCAATGCGGTCTCGCCTAGCATCAAGGGCGCGATGATTCGCATTCGCGGGGTGTGCGGGGTCATCCCGAACGCCCATCGGCAGTTGACCGGCATCGAACTCTGGACGCCGCTGCCGCAGATGATCCAGGTGGAGCAGGCCGCCCCGCCGGACCTCTTCGCGCTGCCGGAGCGCTCGATCGGGAGCTTGCGCCTGTTTAGCGCTTTCAATGCCGTCAACCAACGCGTACGCATCAAGGGCACCGTGGTTTTGCGCTCGGCTGGGAGTTACCTCTATGTCCAGGATCACGGGGACAGCCTGTTCGTGTTAAGCCGGCAGCTTGAGCCCCTCAACCTGGGCGACCAGATCGAAGTGGTGGGTTTTCCCGGCAATGATGGAAGGAGATTCCTCTTGCGCGAGGCCGCCTATCGGCGACTCTCCTCGGGGCCCGAGCCCGCCCCGCTGAAACTGGAAGGCGCCAAATCGGGGGCCGAGGACCTGGCAGGCTTGCTCGTTGAAACGGAAGGCTTCTTGCTCAATGTGGCCTGTCCGCAAGAGGGGCCGCGGCTGCTGCTGGAGGCGCGGGGTTCGGTGTTTGAGGCCCATTGGGAAGGAAAGGCGGCGGCCGGGCAGCTCGATTCGCTCCAGAAAGGCAGCCGGCTCAGACTCAGAGGCGTCTATGAACTCCAGCCCGATGCGTACGGCAAACCCAAGGGTTTCGTGTTGCGCCTGCGCTCCTGGGACGACATCGCGGTGCTGGAAAAGGCGCCGTGGTGGACGTTGGCGCGGCTTTGGTGGGTGGTTGCCGGGGTGATCACCGTTTTTGTCCTGGCGCTCCTTTATGCCGTCCTGGTCTCGGGAAAGAACCGCCTGCTCCACGAGGCGCAAGCCAATCTCCAGCGCGCCAACGAGGAGTTGGAGGATCGCGTGGCCCGGCGGACGTCCGAATTGCGGGAGGAAGTCGCGGCCAAGGAACGCGCTCATACGGAATTGGGGCAGGCGCAGGAGCGCCTGATCACGGCGTCGCGCCAGGCCGGGATGGCCGATGTGGCCACCGAGATCCTGCACAACGTCGGTAATGTGTTGAACAGCGTCAATGTCTCCGCCGGTTTGTTGCTGACCCACGCGCGACAATCCCGGTTGGCCAGCCTGCCCAAGCTCGTCACCCTGCTGGAGGCCCAAAACGGCCGGCTCGCCGAGTTCCTCACGCAGGACCCCAAGGGCCAAAGAATTCCCGGGTTCCTGGGATCCCTGTCGAAGGTCTGGATCGAGGAGCAGACCTTCGCGATCGCCGAACTCCGCTTGCTGAGCGACAAGATCGACCACATCAAAGAGATCGTGGCGATGCAGCAGAACTACGCCACCGTCTCCGGCGTGATCGAAGCCCTCAGCATCACCGGCTTGGTGGACGAGGCGATCCGGCTCAACGCCGGCGCCCTCGGGCGGCAGGGTGTCCGGATGGAGCCGCAATTCGAGGAAGTTCCCCTGGTCGTGACCGACAAGCACAAGGTCCTTCAGATCCTCCTCAACCTCATTCGCAACGCGCACCAGGCCTGCCAGGAGGGCGGAAAGGAACCAAAGGTGGTGATCTCGCGCGTATTCAGCCCCAATCCAGAACGCGTAAGCGTCCAGGTCATCGACAACGGCATCGGCATCCGGCCGGAAAACCTGAACAAGATTTTCTCGCATGGCTTCACCACGCGGAAGGACGGCCACGGATTCGGCCTGCACAGCGGGGCCAACGCGGCCAAATCTCTGGGCGGCAACCTCACGGCGCAGAGCGCGGGCCCGGGGCAAGGCGCGACTTTCACCCTCGAACTGCCGGTCCAGGGCAAAGCGCGAAGTCGCCAGCCGTCCGAGGCGTAAACGGGATTGGGTAATGTTGGGCCGAGGCCAACCATGATGGCGGCGAATCGACGCCGCCCCCGGGCAGGCTTCTATCGCTGGACGGCAAGCAGCGCCAGCATTGGCAATAAACTCGACCTTCGTCGTCAAACCGACCCGAAGGCGCCACGGAGCGGCGATGCGCCGCCCCGGCCCCGTTCGCCCACGCTCCTCGCCTTGGGACTTGGCGGTTGGCAGCGAGCGATTCCGATTCTGGGCGCTTGATTTGTGGAGCGTTGAGAGCACACTGGCCGGCGACACAAATGTGCGCGATGCTGTTCTCCACTCCGCCTCGGACCGGGTTCCGCTTCCGGCAAGCCCTTGTGCTGTTGGCTCTGTTCGCCGCCGCGTTCGGGGCGCCGGCTTTGGAGATCCAGCCCACCGGCCAGGAGATGCGCAGCGAACGCCGATGGCTCAAAGACCACGTCCTGGAACGTCATCTCAAATCGTCCGAATTCAGTCAACTCCACTTCCCGGCTCAACGACCCGAACCGGGCTTGGATGTCTATGCCAACCACGATGCGGTCATCCCCAATCGTCGCGGGGCCAGCCCGCTGAAGATCGGCGACCGGGAGTATTCTCGCGGCCTTTACTGCCACGCCGTGAGCCGGGTGGAGGCCCGCCTGCCCGGCCCCGGCAAGCGCTTTTCCGCTCTCGTCGGTTTGGACCATAATGACGACACGGCCCGGGGCCAGGGCAGCGTGGTTTTCAAGGTGTCCGTCAACGACAAGGTGGTCTTTCAATCCGAGGTGATGCGCTTCGGGACGCCGGCGCGCGAGATTAATGTCGATCTGGATGGGGCCGAGACCTTCACCTTGGAAGTGGGCGACGCGGGCGACGGGATTGGCTGGGACCAGGCCGATTGGGCGGAGGCCAAGGCGACCCTCGCCGATGGTCGGGAGGTGTGGCTGGGGGATATGCCGCTGCGCGACCATCGGGCGGAGGTTGACGCGGGCTTCGCCCCGATTGTCCGCGGAACCAAACTGCCGTTCTCCTTTGTCTATGGCGGTCGATCGTCGGATGATTGGCTGGCGGTTTGGCCCAAGAAGACTCTCTCTACGATTCTCGATTCCCATCGCCGGCAGCGCGCGGTCACCTGGACCGACCCGCGGTCCGGCCTGGAGGTCCAATGGGTGTGCGTGGAGTACAACGATTTTCCGGCGTGCGAATGGACGGTGTATTTCACCAACACGGGACCGGCGAACACGCTCATTCTGGAAAATGTTCAGGGGCTTGACACGACCTTCGACCGGAAGCCGGACGGTGAGTTTGCGCTCCACGGGAACAAAGGCGATTGGTGCGCGCCCCAAAGCTACGAACCCTATCAAACGGCGCTGGGTCCCGGGACCAACACCCGGTTCGCGCCCGATGGCGGGCGTCCCACCAACGGCCCCAAAGGCTGGCCCTACTTCAACCTCCAGATGCCGGGCGGCGGGTGCCTCCTGGCCATCGGTTGGCCGGGGCAATGGGCGTGCGCTTTCGCCCGGGACGACCAGCGCTCCCTGCGGGTCACCGCGGGCCAGCAACTGACCCATCTTTATTTACAGCCCGGCGAGTCCATTCGCGCCCCGCTCATCGCCCTGCTCTTTTGGCGGGGGACTGATACCGTGCGGGCGCAGAACCTCTGGCGGCGCTGGTTCATGGCCCACAACCTCCCCCGCCTGAACGGCCGGCCGCCGCCCGCGATGACGCAGATGCAGTGTTACCGGACCTTCGAGAAAGGGGGCGAGCAAGACCTGTTTAACACGGTAACGGAGTTCAATCAGGCGCATATCCCCTTCGACCTGTGCTGGCGCGATGCCGGTTGGTATCCCTGTCGGGGAAACTGGCCCAATACCGGCTCCTGGGAGTTGGATCCCGAACGTTACCCCAAAGGGTTTCGACCTTTCAGCGATTGGCTGCATGAACAAGGCAAGAAGTTCATTGTCTGGTTCGAGCCGGAGCGCGTGGGCGACAAGGAAAGCTGGCTGGCCAAACAGCATCCCGATTGGCTCTTGAGCGGGAACCTCCTGAATCTGGGCAACCCGGAAGCCTGGAAGTGGCTCGTCGAGCGCATCGATACGCTGCGCCGCGAACAGGGGATTGATTACTATCGCCAGGATTTCAACATGGACCCGTTGGCTAACTGGCGGGCCAACGACGCGCCGGACCGGCGCGGCATGACGGAAAACCAGCACGTCAAGGGCTACCTGGCCTTCTGGGACGAACTGCGTCGGCGTCATCCCGGCCTGCTGATCGATTCCTGCGCGTCGGGCGGACGGCGCAACGATTTGGAAACCCTGCGCCGCGCGGTACCGCTGCTGCGCAGCGATTACCAATTCGGCCACGAGGCCACCTTGCCGAACCAGGGTCACACCTACGGGATCTCAAGCTGGATTCCCTACTACGGTTCTGGCTGCGCCTTCACCGACCCCTACAGCGCCCGCAGCTATATCATGCCCTGTTCCGGTTACGGCGGAACCAACGCGGAGACCAAGCGAGCCTACGAGGAATGCGGCAAAGCCGCCCCTTTCATGCTCGGCGACTACTACCCGCTGACGCCTTACACCCTGGACACCGGCGACTGGATCGCCTGGCAGTTCGATCGGCCGGAGATGGGGGGCGGACTGGTGCAGGCGTTTCGCCGCGAAAAGAACACTGAACCAGCGCGGGCGCTGCGTCTCCACGGCCTGGCCCCGTCAGCGACGTATGAACTGACGGACCTGGATAAGGGCGCGTCCCAGCGGATGACCGGAAAGGACCTGGCGTCGCGGGGGGTTACCGTGGCAATCCCGGGCCAACCCGGCGCGGCGCTCATTCTCTACCGGAAGGTCCGACATTGAAGCGCCGAGAGGTCGCGCGAATGGTTATTTATGAACTCAATTACCTTGAACTCTTTTTCGCTTGCAGTGGCCGCCGCCTTCGCCTTCGGCCAGGCGGCGATGGGCGCCGCGATCCAGGCCGACCCAATCGCGCCGGGGGTCTGGCGCCTTCGGCTCGGGTCTCCGGAAAAATTCACCCCGAACTTTTTCCGCTCCGCGCCGATCCAGGGGGACGGGCTCAAGCGGATTCCGTCCGATGGCCAGCCGCCGTTTCCTTTCGCCAACGTGCGGTTCTCCGCGAACCATCGCGGTTGCGCCGTCGAACTGCCGCTGGGCAACCAGGAGCAGGTCTTTGGTTTCGGCCTCAACACCCGGCTCTTTAACCAAACCAACCGCCGGGTATGGATTCGGAACAGCGACGATCCCGAAAGCGAACTGGGCGATTCGCACGCGCCGGCGCCCTTTTATGTGACGACCGCCGGTTATGGGGTGTATGTGGACAGCGCGCGCTACGTGTCGTTCTACACGGGCATTGCCTCCCCTTCGGGCATCGCGGCGGGGGGGAAATCCGACGGGAACGTCGCGACCAGCGCGGCCGAACTCTACCGGCCGCGCGATTTGAACGCCAAGGTCATGCTGGTCGATGTGCCGGCGGCCGAGGGGGTGGATATTTACGTCTTCGGCGGACCGACCATGAAAGAAGCGGTGCAACGGTATAACCTGTTTTCCGGAGGCGGCTGCTTGCCTCCCCTGTGGGGCTTGGGCGTCTGGTATCGCGGCAAGGGCGATTTGGGGCCGCAAGACTGCCTGACCCTGGCGCGGTCGTTCAGGGAACAGCATATGCCCTGTGATGTTTGGGGGTTGGAGCCGGGCTGGCAGTCGCAGGCCTACTCCTGCTCCTTCGTGTGGAATAACGAACGCTTTCCCGACCCGGACGGGTTTATCCAACAGATGCGGGCGATGGATTTTCACCTCAATGCCTGGGAGCATGTGTTTGTCCACCCCAGTTCGCCCATTCACCAGGCGCTCGCGCCGTTGAGCGGCAATTTCCTGGTCTGGAACGGGCTGGTCCCGGACCTTTCGCTGGCCAAGGCGCGCTCGATTTTCGCCGCCCAGCAGGACAAGGTCTTGTTCGACAAAGGCGTCGACTGCGTCAAACTTGACGAGTGCGACAACCAACCGGCGAGCGCCAAACCGTGGTCGTTTCCGGAATGCGCCACCTTTCCCTCGGGCCTGGACGGCGAGCAAATGCACGGTCTGATCGGCGCGCTTTATCAGCAGACGATGTGGGAGACCCCCAAGAAGAACAACCGGCGCAGCTACAATTCGGTCCGGGCGTCGCATGCCCTGGCCGCGCCCTTGCCCTTTGTACTCTACAGCGATTCCTATGATCACCGGTCCTATGCGCGCGGCGTGGCCAAATCGGGTTTTGCCGGCCTGCTCTGGTCGCCTGAGTTGCGGGATGCCAAATCCATCGAGGAACTCTATCGCCGGGTGGAAACCATCGTCTTCTCGGCGCAGACCGTGGTGAATTGTTGGTACATGAAAAACCCGCCCTGGCTGCAGATCAACGCCGACAAGAGCAACCGGGGCGAATTGATGGCCGAGCGCGAGGACGTCACGGCCGGGGTGCGCCGGTTGTTCGAGTTGCGGATGAGTCTGATCCCTTATCTCTACTCCGCCTTCGCCGATTATCACTCGAGCGGCGCGCCCCCGTTTCGGGCCGTGGTCATGGACTTTCCGCAAGACACCAACACCTGGCAATTGGACGACGAATACCTGGTGGGCCCTTCGCTCCTGGTGGCACCCCTCTTCGCCGATCAGAAGTCGCGGACGGTCTATTTGCCGTCGGGCGAATGGTTTGATTTTTGGACCGGCGAGCGCCTGGCAGGCGGGCGGAAACTCGATGTCAATCAACCGGTGGATCGGATCCCCGTTTATGTCAAAGGCGATTCCCTCCTGCCATTGGCCAAACCGGTTGAGCGCGTCGCGCCCAACCTGTGCTTCGAGTTGACCGTCCGCGCCTACGGCGCGAAACCGGCGCCCTTCACCTTGTATGAGGATGATGGAATTTCCTATGATTACGAACGGGGAATGCAAAACCGGATCACGTTGAGTTGGACCCCCGGTGAGGGAGGGAAAATGGAGCGTCGCGGAGACTATTCCGGCCCGGATCGCTACCAGGTCAAGGCGTGGAAGGCGCAGGATGGGGTAGGGGCGAGCCCTCCGTGAAACCGGGCTTTGCGACGGCTCGGAGCGGGTGGGATGCGATTGAGCATGCCGGCCATCCTCTAAACCACGCCGGCGTCCGACCGCGCGAAGCGTCGCGGACCGTGGCAGTCCTCCGCCGCTTTTCCGCCGATAACCGCCGCATGGCCCCCTAGTCCGGCCGGGGCCCAGGCTCGGTCGGAGAGTATTGACAATCGGCGGGGCCGCCTTACATTGCTGGCGTTATGACCATTGGGCGTCAACTGAAGTCCCCGCGGAGGCGCGCCGCCGCCGCGGACCGGATGACCGTCAATCATCCGACGGTCCGCCTGGCATGGTATCGTCGGCGCGGATGGGCTGAGGAATCTCCCTAATGTAATACTTTTCATTTCTTGATTTTCCAAACCCACCGCGCAAAAGCCGGTGGGTTTTTTATTTTTCCCGCGAACCATGCGATTGAATTTATGAACGAGAAAGACGCGACGCTCCGGCAGAATCTGAGGGCCCTGCCGCGCGGGGCCTGGATCCTGTTTTTCGGCACGTTCTTGAACAAGTTCGGAACGTTCGTAGTGCCGTTTCTGGCGATCTATATGACTCGCCTGGGGTTCTCTTTGGCGCAAGCGGGGCTGGCGATTGCCGGCTACGGGATGGGCAGTCTCGGCGCCTGCCTGTTGGGGGGACACCTGGCGGACCGGCTCGGCCGGCGGAAGACAATCGTGCTGTCGATGTTTTCGGCGGCGCTGGCCATGCTGTGCCTCTCGCAGGCGCGCGCGCTGCCGCTCATCATCCTCTGCTCGGCGATCGCGGGCCTGACCGGGGAGCTCTACCGGCCCGCCAGCAGCGCGCTGCTGGCCGACCTGGTGCCTTCCGGCCAGCGGGTCACCGCCTTTGCCGCCTACCGGATGTCGTTCAACGCGGGCTGGGCATTTGGGCCCATGACGGCCGGCCTGCTGGCCAAACACTCCTTTCTGTGGCTCTTCGTGGGGGATGCGGCGACCTCGGCCCTCTACGGCGTGGTGGCGTGGTTTGCCTTGCCGGCAGGACTTCGGGGAAGCGGCGAGGGAAACTCCTTGATGGAGACTCTCCGGGTGGTGAGAGACGACCGGCGCTTCCGCCAGGTGCTCATCGCCGTGCTGGTGGTCGGCCTGGTTTTTGTTCAGGCCTTTTCCACCATGAGCCTGGATATCACCCGGAGCGGCTTTTCGGCCTCGATCTACGGCATGGTGATCTCGCTCAACGGCGTCCTGGTGGTCCTGTGCGAATTGCCGCTGACCACCCTCACCAAGCGCTACCCGGTTCGCCGGGTCATGGCTCTGGGTTTTTTGCTCATCGGCGTCGGGTTCGCTTCCAATGCGCTGACGCGCACGATTCCGTTGATGGTCATGACGACTGCCCTGTTTACCCTAGGCGAGATGATCGCCATGCCCGTCTCCGGCGCTTATGTGGCCGACCTTGCCCCGGCCGATAAGCGCGGACTGTACATGGGCGCCTATGGCATGGTCTGGTCGCTGGCTTTTGTGTGCGGTCCGAGCCTGGGCATGCTCCTGTTCTCGGTCAGTCGGCTCGCCTTGTGGGCCGCTTGCGGCGCCCTGGGACTGGTGGCGGTTGCCATCATCCTCGCCGATTCGCCCCATCGCCTCGTTCTCCCCCGCTCCGCCACCGCAGCGGCCGCCGCAGCGGAGTGATCTCCTTCCAAAACCCGCTTGCGGGTTTCTCGTTGGGCGCATACGGTGATGACATGAAATGGGACCAGCTTTGCGACGACCCCGCGTTGGAGGATATCCCCTACCGCGTGGAGCTCGCCCGCCATGGTCAGTTGGTTATGAGCCCTCACCGCAGCTACCACAGCATCCTCCAGAGCCGCATCATCCGTCTCCTCAACCAACTCCTGCCGGAGGGCGAAGCGATGCCGGAGTGCCCGCTTGAAACGGAGACTGGGACCGTGGTCGCGGATGTTGCTTGGGCTTCGTCGGCGAAGGTGAAGCGCAATTTCGATCGAGCGAGTTGGGCGGAATCGCCCGAGATCGTCGTGGAAGTCCTCTCTCCCTCAAACGCGGAGAAGGAGATGAGCAGGAAGCGGAAAGCGGTCTTCGCCCGCGGCGCGCGTGAATTTTGGATATGCGACCGGCGGGGAAACCTCGAGTTTTTCGGTCCGCGCGGCCGCCTCGCCCGGTCCCGGCTCTGCCCAGGTTTTCCTTCCGCTCTCCCCAGCGGAACACCGCCCTCGGCCGCTCAACGGTAGATATCGACCAGGAAGATCACCGCCGGGCCCCGCCCGGCGTTCACGATGGCGTGGGGCACATCGGCGCGATAGCTGGCGGAGTCGCCGGGGTGCAGCACCTCGGCGTCGCCGGCCGATTCGACCCGTACCGCGCCTTTTTGCACCGTCAGGAATTCCCGCGTGCCCTCGAAATGGGGCGCGCTGCGCAACGCCCCGCCGGGCTGGAGCGTGACCTCATAAAATTCCACGTCCTTCTCCAAGTGGAGGGGCGACAGGGTGCGGATCTGGCAATCCTTGTCCGACCGATAATGAAAGGCGCGGTCCCCGGCGCGGATGACATCGACGCAAGAGGTGGCGCCCGGGGCCTCGACCAATTGGCCCAGGGACATGCCGAAGGCCTGCGCGATCCGGAACATGACCACGAGCGTCGGGTTGGCCTGATTGCGCTCAATTTGGCTCAACATCGAGCGGCTCACGCCGCAGGCCTTGGACAGCGCGTCCAGCGACCAGCCGCGCTCCGCGCGCAGCTCCTTGATGCGCCGGCAAAGCTGGTCGCTTACGGCTTCGGCGGGGAGGTTCGATACCGGCTTGGCGGCCGGGGCGGCAGCGGCGTCAGGGCTCATAAACTGTTCACAATAGTGGAAAAAACTTCTTGTATATTGGACGACATATTCTATTATAGTGAACGTGATTCCGACATAATGGATGTTAGACCGGAATCCGCGCGGGAGCAAACGGTTATTTCGCCCCGCGCCGCCGCCGGGCGGCGCGGGGCGGCCAGGAAAGCATTACGACTATGAAAGCATTGGTGAAAAGAAACTCCGAACCGGGATTGTGGCTGGAAGACGCGCCGGAGCCGAAGATTGGCTTGAACGATGTGCTCATCCGCATTGATCGGACGGGTATTTGCGGCACGGATTTGCATATCTATAAATGGGACGCCTGGGCGCGGAAGACGATCCCGGTCCCGTTGGTGGTGGGGCACGAGTTCGTCGGCGAGATTGTGGAGATAGGCGCGAACGTGACGGACTTCTTCCCGGGACAGGTGGTGAGCGGGGAAGGGCACGTGGTGTGCGGCCGCTGCCGGAATTGCCTGGCGGGCCGGCGCCATCTTTGCGCCGACACCAAGGGCATCGGCGTCAACCGCCCCGGCGCGTTCGCCGAGTACCTCGCCCTGCCTGTGACCAATGTCTGGGTCCACGGCAACGACATCGATCGGGACGTGGCCTCCATCTTCGATCCGTTCGGCAACGCGGTCCATACCGCCTTGACGTTTCCCGTGCTCGGGGAGGACGTGCTGGTCACCGGCGCCGGACCGATCGGCATCATGGCGGCGGCCGTCGCGCGTCACGCGGGCGCCCGTTACGTCGTGATCACCGACGTCAATGACGATCGCCTGGAGTTGGCGCGCCGGATGGGCGTTACGCTGGCGGTCAACCCGCTCAAGCGTCAACTCAAGGACGTGCAGAAGGAATTGGGCATGCAGGAAGGCTTTGACGTCGGCTTGGAGATGTCCGGCAATGCCTCGGCCTTCCGCGATATGCTCGCCAACATGAGCCACGGCGCCAAGATCGCCATGCTCGGCATCCCGGAAAAGGAGATGGCGATCGATTGGAACACCGTCGTGTTTTCGATGCTGACCATCAAAGGCATTTACGGCCGCGAGATGTATGAGACCTGGTACAAGATGACCGTCATGCTCCAGAGCGGGCTGGATATCCGTCCGATTATCACGCACCGTTACCACTACACGGAGTTTCAAAAGGGCTTCGATGCCATGCTCTCGGGCAAGTCGGGCAAAGTCGTGCTTTCCTGGCGCGACTGAACCTGGCGCTGCCGCTTTCCTCCATGCTGGTCCCTTCCCCTCGGATGCAATGGGTTCTCGAGCAATTCGGCATCGCCGTGGCGGCGATCACGGGCGTGCTCGCCGCGCGGGGCAAGCGCATCGACCTGTTCGGGGTCATCGTCCTGGCCCTGGTCACCTCTTTCGGCGGCGGGTCGGTGCGCGACCTCATGGTGGGCGATCTGCCCATCGTCTGGCTACGGAGCCCGGAGTACCTGCTTAACGCGACTGGTACAGCGGTGCTGGCCTTCTTCATCGCCCGCGTCCGGCAGTTTCCCCGGCAGGTGTTGCTGGTGTCCGACGCCTTCGCCCTGGCGTTGTTCACCTTGATTGGAGCGCGCAAAGGCATCCTCCTTGGCTTCTCGGCGCCGGTCACGGTGTTGCTGGGAGTGGTGACGGGGGTAGCGGGCGGCATTCTGCGGGACGTGCTTCTCGGCGAGGTCCCGCTCGTCTTCCAACCCAAGATTCACCTCTACGCGACCGCCTCCATGATCGGGGCGGCGGCTTTCACCGGGATGATCTACTCGGGCCTCGCCGAATCGCTGGCCACGCCGCTCGGCGTCGCTCTCGTTTTGGCGCTGCGGTTGGCGGCCCTCCGCTGGCGCCTGAGTCTGCCCGTCTTTGAACCTCGGGAGGAGGTCGTCCGGCCGCCCCTCCGCCCGAATCGCCCACCCGTCCTTGACTTATGAACGAATCGATTAAGCAACACTTCGCACAGCAACTGGATCAAATCCGCGCCGCCGGCAACTACAAGCGCGAGCGCGTCATCACCACGCCGCAAAATGCCCGCGTCCGCGTGGCCGGCGGAGAGCCGGCGCTTAACTTTTGCGCCAACAACTACCTGGGGCTAGCCGCCCATCCTGAGGTCATTCAGGCCGCCCATGATGCCTTGGATCGTTGGGGATTCGGCCTCTCCTCCGTCCGCTTCATTTGCGGCACGCAAAGCCTGCACCAGCAGCTCGAGGCCCGGATCAGCCGGTTTTTGGGCGCCGACGACACGATCCTCTACAGCTCGTGCTTCGACGCCAACGGCGGGTTATTCGAGACCGTGCTGGGGGCCGAAGACGCGATTATCTCGGACGAATTGAACCACGCCAGCATCATCGATGGGATTCGGCTGTGCAAGGCGACCCGGTATCGTTACCAAAACAACAACATGGCCGACCTGGACGCGCGGCTCCACGAGGCCGCCGGGGCGCGTTTCAAGCTGATCGCCACGGATGGCGTATTCTCCATGGACGGCTACATCGCCAACCTGCCGGCCATTTGCGACCTGGCGGACCACCATGGCGCGCTCGTCATGGTGGATGACTCGCACGCGGTCGGGTTCCTGGGCCTCACCGGGCGCGGCACCCCCGAGTATCACCACGTCGCGGGGCGGATTGATCTCATCACTGGAACCTTGGGCAAGGCCTTGGGCGGCGCCAGCGGCGGCTACGTCAGCGGGCGTCGGGAACTCATCGAGTTGCTTCGCCAGCGCTCCCGGCCCTACCTTTTCTCGAACACGCTCGCTCCGGCGATCGCCGGCGCATCGATCAAAGTCCTGGATTTGCTGGAGGCCTCCACCGACTTGCGCGACAAACTGGAGGCCAACACCCGTTTCTTCCGCGCCGAGATGGCGCGCCGCGGCTTCAATCTCCTCCCCGGCGCGCACCCAATTTGTCCCATTATGCTCGGCGACGCGGCGCTAGCCACCCGCTTTGCTGACGCGATGCTTGCTCAAGGGGTCTATGTGATCGGCTTTTCCTACCCCGTGGTTCCGCAGGGCAAGGCCCGCATCCGCGCGCAGATTTCCGCGGCCCATTCCCGCCAGGACCTCGAGTTCGCCATCGAGGCCTTTAGCAAAGTCAAAAGCGAATTGGGGATTTGATGCGAGCCGGCGCCCGCCGAGCCAGGGGGCGGCGCATCCTGGCGATCTTAGGGCCTTGCTCCCTGCTGCCAGGCGTGAACCTTCTCGGCTAACGCCAGCGCCCCGGAATCATCATGAATCATGCCGAAGTAACAAAGAGCGAGCGCGACCTCATGATAATTCACCTCCTTGGCATGGCCCAGGAAGATCTCCTTGCCGACGCCCGTCCGGGTGTTGCCATTTACCTCAACCTCACCGGTGGGCCGGATGCGCGCGCGCTCCCAAGCCATGGCTCGAGCCAGAGCCGCATCCAGCTCCGGATCGGGCAGGTAGAGCGTTAGTACTTGGGCCATGAGCAAGGACACTGCGTTGTAACTGGTATCCCGGCCGTTCTTTTCGATAAACACGCCTTCGGAATCGCGCCGGGCCATGGCGACGGCGACGAGTTTGCGAGATGAGGCCTGGAGCTGCTCATCCTTGAGAACCACGCCGCACAGGCCGAAGGCTTTGGCGGCGATGAACATGCGGTTGGCGGTATGGCCCGCTTTGGTGATAATGCCGTCGTACCCGGCCTGGATGAAAGCGCAGGCCCGGCGCATCTTAGGTTCCAGAGCGGTTATGCGTTGGTGAAAGTGGCCCTCCATAGGCGAGGCCTGCACTACCAGAATGGCGTGCGCCAGTTCCTGCAAGTAGAAGAAGGCGGTCTCGACCCTCTCGGGAAGGGTTGGCGGATGGGTGGCCTCGGGTTTGGAATTGGACAAGAATCCTCCGTCGTCGACCTGCCGGGCAAAGGTGGCCTCAATGGAGGTCCAGGCGGCATCAGCCCGCTTTTCATCGCCGGCAATGACGGCGCCTATAAGCATCCAGCATCCTCCGCGCTGCATGCCGGCTTCGAACCATTGGCCGTTTTGCCGGTTGAAACCGATGAAGCCGCGCGCATCTGGCAGGTCGGTATTGGTAATCAGGCCGGACAGGGCAGCGGTAGGGAGCCTGCGGAGCAACTGATATTCCGAGGCCAAGGCGGCGTCCGTTGCCGCCGCGACCTGCGCGGCAGCCCCCAGGCAAATGACGAGCGATAAGAACGATTTCATGAAAATAGAGTCAGTTGGCGTTGGTGATAACAGAAGGTACCCGGATCACATCGACCACGCAATCGTCAACCGCGTTGAGAGCCGTCGTGAAGGAGTGGTTGACCGGAAGTTGGATCTTCGAACCGAGCCCTTTGTGGATTAACAGCCGGCCCCTAAACTTCCGATTCCGAGCGGGAAGCGCCCCCCCCGGAGCGCTTCCCGCGAACCGCAGGAGGCATCAAAAGGTCGGGGCCAGACGAAAGAACACCGAATTCTTGACGCGGTCCAGCGGCACGGTTATCGGGCTGGCGCCACCGCCAGGGTAGTCAACCCAAAGCCCATTCAAGCTGTTGGTTTGCGACTGCAGCTTGAAGGCGGCGTTCGACCAACTCAGCGTAAGGTTGTTGCCCGATTGGGAGAACGCGAGACGAGCGGCCAGCGCGGGGACGCTCAGAACGTTCAGCGCGCCGCCGCCCAGGATGGAGGGCGAGTTGGCCGAAGTGTAGGTCCCCACGGGTTGGGCCATGCCATTGATAACCAGACCCTGGACATCGGCAGTGCCGCTGTAATCCAACGAGATCGCGCCGCCCGAAAGGTAAATCACCGTGTTGGGGCTGACGGCGCCGAGGGACTCAAAGCCCATCACGCCGCCCAGAACCGTCGTCGGGCCGCTATACGTGTTGACTCCGCCGGCATTGGCGGCGGGATTGAAATTAATCGTGTTGACGCCCGCCTTGGTCAAGCCTAAGCGGCCGCCCGTTCCCAGGTTGTCCACGAAGGCGTTGGCATTCGCGCCTTCGCCCCCCGTGTATCCGTAGTCGCTAACGGCCAGGTTTCCAGTATCACCCCAGCCGAAGCTAAACACCGAGAGCGTGCCGGGAGCCGAATTGTAGATCGTGCCGTAGCCAGCGTTAGGGCTGATGGACTTGAAACCCGCCAACTTAACCAGCGGGCTGCCGCCCAGGTCCAGGTTGCCGTAGATCCGGCTGGGGCCAGTGACGCCGGGAACGTAACCCGGATTGCCCAGGGTGCCGCCGTTCTTGAGTTGGACGGTGCCGGCGCCGATGCGCGTGGAACCGGAGTAGCTGTTGGAACCGCCCAGGATCAGGACGGTGTTGTTGCCGATATAATGCATGTCCACGTTAACGCGGTAGGGGAAGTTCCCATTGTTCAGGTTGGTATAAGCCGCTGAGGCGTCGCCACCATCCATGATCGATCCGTCAAACTCGTTGGTCACATCCGCATAGGACGAAACTACGAGGCTGCCCGATTGATACGTCGAGCTATTGACGATCTTGCCGGTGCCGGAAGGGACTGGCGTCCGGTTGTTGCCGTTGTCGCCGTTGAGGTCAAAGGTTCCCCCCGTCAGGTTCAATCGGCACGGAAAAGCCCCCTGGTTATACGGGAACTGGCCGGAAGGCGCCGCCTGGTGGATTTGGGTGCCAAATTGCACGGTCGCACCGGTGTCCAACGTCTCAATGCTATCCACGGCATACCCGGTGGGCAGTCCGCTATAGCTGGCGGCAAAGGATTGCAGGACGAGCGTGCCACTACGCACGTAAGTGCCTCCGGTATAGCGATTGCCGTAGGTGCCATCGCCTTGGAGGAGGTTCGTTCCATTGCCCTGGAAGGTCATTCCGCTGACGCCATCGTTCGTCAGGGAGACGGCCAGCGTAGCGGTGCAATTAGTAACTGTAACGTTAGTGGTTGCCAGGAGGGCGCCCACGGCGCCGTCTCCGAGCAGGGTGTACCCATCGGCGCGGAAGGTGATGTTGTTGGCGACGACAATCGGGCTGGAGAGGTTAATCACCCCCGCCCCGGTGGCGTCAAAAATCGCATCATCGCCGTTGTTCCAAACGGCCGGCCCCGTCCAATTTGCGCTGTTGGCGTCCCATTGCGAGTTGCCGGAACCATTGTTCCAGGTGTTGGCGGCGGCGCGCGTCCGCATCGGCGAGACCGCCATTAGGATCAAGGCGGTGATAAGCAGGGAGTTGGATCTTCTCATGATATGGATGTTTCAGTGGTTCAATAATTGGTCATTTTTCTTGCGGAGATGGATCGGGCGCCTCGCCCCGTTTCGTGTCAAGGCATGGGCGGCAGTGGTTTATCCCCCATCAATTCGGCGACTTTGGGCTCGATGGCCTCCGCCCAGACGCGATGCCCCAAGGGAGTCGGGTGTTCAAAGTCGTACATCAACGAACGCGGTATCGTGCGGTCCGGTTGCACGAACAAATAATTTATGTCCAGGTAGAACACCATTTTGCCGTCGGCCAGCTTCGAGGCGATTTCGTTGGCTTGGGCCAGCACTTCTCTTTCCGGAGTGGGTTTCTCGCGCCGCTGAAAAACTCCCAACAACAGGATCTTGGTCGCGGGCAGCCGGGTTCGCAGTTTCTGAACGACAGCGGTTATACCTTCGCCGATTTCCGCACCGGTATTGTGCCCCCCATTGTCCTGTCCAATCATCACAATGGCCAGTTTGGGCGAGATATTATCGATGTTGCCGTGATCCAGCCGCCAAAGCACGTGCTCGGTTCGGTCCCCGCTGACGCCCAGGTTCAGCGCGTTGCGCCCGGCGTAATAGTGCTCCCACACTTCCTTGCCTTGATTTTCAAAATGCTGGACAATGGAATCGCCGACGTAGATGAGATCCACCCGCTGCTGACGGGCCTTCTGATTCATTGATTCATGGCGAAGGATCCAGTTGGCATTGGTCTTGGCTACCGGCGCGACCGCGGAGTTGTCGGCAAACGCCCGCAGGCTAACCAGAGTCAGCGCCAGCACGAGTCCGAGGCCAGCCGATCTAGCGCTCCCGCGGTACGGATATGATTTGATCGTAATCACAAGCAGATCCTGGATATCAGACTTCCCGCCGCTGCTACCAGGCCGCGGAGAAACTCCGCTCCCGGAAGGTCGTGCGGCTCCCGGTTCGAACCGAGTTCGCGCAAGGCATCACTGTCTAGAGACATTACAGGCGGTGTCACAACAAAGGCCGCGCGCGGCAACCCATCGAAACAGCGCAAAGCCGTGTGGAGCAAGTTAAGCAAACGCCCGCGCTCCGCATATAACCCAATTGAGGTATGGCAAGGCGCCGGCGTTTGCCTGAGGGAAGCGACCATCGCTCCGCCGCGCGGGCGTCCGCAATCTTGACCGTCGGAGGGGCATTCGCTAGCGTGGCGGTAGTTGAACGGCTATGATTTCCTGCTCCACCGCGTTTCCGGCGCACTGCTGGCGGCGGGTTTGCTCGGACTGTGGAACTTCTGCCTCCCTGCGAGCGCGGCCCATCACCCCGCCTGGAACTTGCGCGTGTGGCGCTCGGATGAGGGGCTGCCCGACAATGCGGTAGTAGGCATCGGGCAAACTGGAGACGGGTTTCTCTGGGTGGCCACGCAGGGAGGATTGGTGCGCTTTGACGGCTTGGAATTCAGAGAAGTCAGGGCGGCCACGGCCGCCGGCGTGCCTTCGGGCCTGATGCGGTTGCTTTGCCTGGATCACGAAAACCGGTTGTGGGTAGCCAAGGATCGTGGAGTGCTGCTTTGTCTCGACTCGGGCCCAATCGCCGCCTTGACCACCCGCGACGAAATGCCATTGATCCGACCCAAAACGCTGGTTGCCGACCGGACCGGAAGGATTTGGATGGCTTTCAACGGCGCCAGCGTCGCGCGGTGCGACCATGGCCATCTGCGGTTCTTCACCCAGCAGGACGGCTTGCCTGGAGGGGACACGTGCCAGTTGGCCGTCGATTCCTCGGGAGAAATCTGGCTGGCATCGGCGGGAACGATTGGCGTGATCCGCAACGATCGATTCCTCCGTTTGGCAACGGTGCCGGACGCGACCTGTATCGCGCCCGCAAGGGCGGGCGGCGTTTGGATTTGCGCGGCCGCAAGGCTGTATCGATGCCGAGAGGTTTCAGCGCCGCCGGTTGAGGTTGGCCAACTGCCGGGATGTGGAGCCGCCCTGGTCCCGACGACGGCTTATGAGGATACCACCGGCGCGCTTTGGGTGGGAACCAGCGAGGAGGGTCTCTTTCGCTATGACGGCACGGTGGGCGAACGCGTGAGCACTTCTCACCCGGAGATCTCCTGCCTGGCGGAAGATCGGGAAGGGAATCTCTGGGTCGGCACGATGGGCGGCGGCCTGAATCGACTGCGACCCAGTGTCATAGAGCTCCAGGAAACCGGGCTGGATCAGCCCTTGCGCGGCGCGCGCTCGCTGTGCCAGGACAAGGCCGGCGTGATTTGGGCCGCCGACCGCAATGGTCGGGTCTTATGCAACCGTGGCGCGGGGTGGCAGCCCCTTGCCGCGGAACAAGGATGGAACATCCCGAACGCGGCCTCGATCGCGGCGGAGCCGGACGGAGGCGTATGGATCGGCACCCAACGAAACGGGCTTCACTTGTGGCGCGGCCGGGTAGTGACCTCATTGACCCGGTCCAATGGGCTCGCGGGAAACATCGTGCGCACCTTGCTCGTGACTCCCGCTAATGACCTCTGGATCGGGACCACGGCCGAGGCCTTGCAGCGCTGGCGCGCCGGCCGGCTCCAGAACTTCGAGCTGGCCCCAGGCAGCGGCTCGGTCCGGGCGATGACCGTCGATCGCGCGGGAGTCGTTTGGATTGGCACCGGCAACGGCTTCTTGCTCCGAGTCGAAGGCGAAACCTTGGCGAATGAGACGCGAACTCTCCCCACCTGGCCACAGGCGATCCGATGCCTCGACGCGACGGCCGACGGGAGCCTCTGGATCGGTTACGGCGGCAGCGGTCTGGGTCGGCTCAAAGGGCGGCAGTTCAGCCAGTTCAGCGCCCCGCAGGGTCTGACAGACGATTATCTGTCCCAGATTGTTGGCGACGCGCAGGGGCGGTTGTGGTTCGCGGGCAATCGCGGCATTTTCTTTGCGCGCGCGAGCGAGTTTGACGAGATGGCCGCAGGACGCCTGGAGCGGATCCGGCCCGTCGTATTCGGAAGAGACGATGGGTTGCCGGCGCTTCAGGCCAGTTGGGACTTCTGGCCCGGGTCGCTCCGCGCGCAGGATGGCCGCCTCTACATCGCCATGCAAACGGCCATTGCGGTGATTAACCCCGACGCGTGCGCGGGCCCGAACCTGCCGCCGCCGGTGGTCATCGAGAGCGTGTCCGTGGACGAGCAGGAAGTGGCGGCCTACGATCCCAACCAACCCGCCCGGACCGGGCCCGGGCTCCCGCTCAACCTGCGCGCCCCGGCGCTCCGGCTTCGAGCGCCGCCCGGTCATCAGCAGGTAGCGTTCAGCTTCACCGCGCCGAGCTTCATCTCGCCCAGGAGCGAGAGTTTTCGATACCGGCTGGAAGGGCTCGATAAGAACTGGGTCGAAGCCGGCGCGCGGCGCGTGGCCTATTACACGCATCTCCCGCCAGGGGAATATTGCTTCAAAGTCATTGCTTGCAACCAGAACGGCCGCTGGAATGAAACGGGGGCTAGCGTCGCGCTCACCGCCGAGCCCTACCTTTGGCAGACCACGTGGTTTCGCGGCCTCGCCGGCGTGTCGGGCTGCGGGGCCTTGACCAGCGCCGTGTTTTTATTCTTGCGGAGCCGATATCGCCGGAAGCTGGAACTGCTCCAGCAGCGGGAAGCGCTGGAGCGGGAACGGGCCCGGATCGCTCGCGATTTGCATGACGATTTGGGGGCGGGCCTAGTCGAGATCAGCTTCGGAAGCGCGCTGGCGCAGAACGCCGATCTGTCTCACGAAGAAGTGCGAGAACACGCCCGTGAGATCGGTGGGCGCGCGAAGGAGTTGGTGACGGCGCTGGATGAAATCGTGTGGGCCGTCAACCCTAAACACGACAATGTAGCCTCGCTGGCGAGCTATTTTTGTCAATATGCGCAACATTTCCTTAAGGCGACCTCGGTGCGGTGTCATCTGGAGGTGGCAAAGGACCTGCCGGCAAGGCCCCTGAACACTGAACAGCGCCACAGCCTGTTCCTGGCCTTTAAGGAAGCACTGAGCAATGTCGTCCGCCACGCGGGCGCTTCGGATCTGGTGCTGGCCATTTCCGCCACCGGGCGACTGCTGAGCGTGGCCGTCCGCGACAATGGGCGCGGTATTCCGGCGGACACCCAGGGAGAGGAGCTTGGCACCGACGGTCTGGGCAACATGGAACGTCGTTTGCGCCAGCTCGGGGGCGGCTGTCGGTTGACCAGCAAACCCGGGCAAGGGACCACCGTTTTATTTGAGGTCCCGCTGGCCGAGCCTCCCAGCGGAACCGCGTCCTAACTCAATTGAGGTATGGCGAATGAAGTTCAACCGTGACAACTTGGGCGCAGAGGCGGAGCGGTTGTTCCCGCTCTGGGTTTGCATCCAAAGATTATGACTCCAGATCCACCGATGAGTTCGACGACCCGTTCGGCGGCGCCCACAGAACCCGTGATCAAGGTTGCCCTGGTTGAGGATAGCGCGACCATGCGCCGGAATCTGGAGCGCATGCTGCGCCGCGCTCCAGGCGTTGCGTGCGCCTGCGCCTGCGCCAGCGCTGAGGAGGCATTGCGGCTCGTGCCCGCGTGCCGGCCCGACGTTGTGTTGATGGATATCAACCTGCCAGGCGCCTCCGGCATCGAATGCACCGCCCGCCTGAAACAGCAGCTACCCGGCCTGGAGGTGATCATGCTAACGGTCTATGAGGACACCGCCAGCATCTTCGGCGCGCTAAAAGCCGGCGCCTGCGGCTACCTGCTCAAGCGCGCCGATCCCGCCGAGATCCTCGCCGCCCTGGCTGAGGTCCGCCAGGGCGGCGCGCCGATGACCAGCGAGATCGCCCGCAAGATCGTCGCTACCTTCCAGGCGCCGGTTCCGGCGGCGCAAGGCGATACGGCGACGTTGTCCGCCCGCGAGCAGGAGATCCTCGAACTACTTTCGCAGGGCAAGGTGAGCAAGGAGGTCGCCAGCGAACTCACGATCAGCTATCATACGGTCCGGGTTCACCTCAAACACATCTATGAGAAGTTGCACGTACGCTCCCAATCCGAGGCCTTGTTGAAGTTTGCGTGGTATGCGCCGGATCGGTTTCGCCGGCCAAGCGAGGGTTAGCCCCGTGACAGGATATATCCGGCAAACGAGAACCAGCTTATCCGCGCTCCCTCTCGCTGGCATCGGTGAGGTTGCGACCGAGGAGCGGGAAAGCCGCGCGTGAAGACATTGGCCTGGCGCCCGCGCCAGATGCGGGGGCTGGACATGCACCGGATCCGCCATCCCACAAGCGAGGCGGGCTGGTGAAATGACCGCTGGGCACTTATGAACTTTCGGAGCTGACCAGCTCCGCGAAGCGCTAACCACTGACCACCACTTCCTCCAGGCCGGTTTCGGGATCAAGCCCGCATGAGGCGAGATGAGCGGCGGAACGGGCCCGAGGGGCCTGCTTCGAAGATTCACGTTGAAGTGGTCGGAAACTCCACGATGAACGTCGCCCCTTGACCGGGTTGACTCTCGCACCAGACCCGGCCGTTCATGGCTTCCACCAGCTTCTTAACGATGGATAAGCCCAGCCAGGTCGAGTGCTCCCCGCCGGTGGGTTTGGCGCTGAGACGGGCAAACTTGCCGAAGAGCTTCTTCTGGTCTTCCGCGCTCAGGCCGGGGCCCTCATCGCGCACTTCCACCCGCGCGCTGGTCGCGGCTTTCTTCAAGCGCACAAAAATGTCCCTGCCTGGGGGCGAATACTTCACCGCATTGGACACAAGGTTCTCCAGCACTTGAACCATTACGTTGGGATCGACCGGCGCGGTGACGGAGACCGCTGTGGCTTCGAGATGAAGAGTTTGTTGCTTGGCGGCGGCGCACGGACGTTGCGCCTCGGTAACGGAGCCCGCCAGGGCCGACAGGTCCGTGGGCACCAGATGCAACCGCAATTCCCCGCGTTCAATGCGATTGGCGTCGAGAAGATTCTGGACCATCTCCGCCATGCCGGTCGTGGCGCTGTGAATCCGGTCCAGCAATTCGTCCCGCTCCCGCTGCTCCATGGCGGGGTCTTCTCGTATCATTTCCGTGTAGCCTTTGACCGCATTGAGAGGACTGCGCAAATCGTGGGCCGCGATCCCCATGAACTCGTTCTTCTCCTCGTTGAGTTGGGTGAGTTCCTGGCCATGGCGGACAATGGTGTCGCGGGCATGCTTAAGTTCCAAGTGGGTCCGGACGCGGGCGAGCAGTTCGGGCGGATTAAACGGCTTGGTCACGTAATCCACGGCCCCGACCTCGAACCCCTTGACCAGGTGCTCCATCTCGTTGCTGGCAGTCAGGAAAATGACGGGTATGGGCTGCGTCAGCGGATCCGCTTTCAACCGCCGACAGACTTCCAATCCGTCCATCTCCGGCATCATCAAATCCAGCAGAATGAGATCCGGCAAGTGCATCCGCGCGCCCTCCAACGAATCGGCGCCGTTGGTGGCCGGCATCAATTCGTAGCCCGCGTTCCGTAACAGGGTGCCGACCACCTGGAGGTTCTTCGGGATGTCATCAACGACCAACACGTGCGAACGGTGGGGAAGAGGATTCGAGCTCATGACAACGAAGCGATGACCGCGGGAAAACGTTGCAACGTCTGCGGCAGCCGGCTGAGATCGAATTCCTGGACTTGTTGATCCAGGGTTTCCGCGTAGGACCCCAGGGCCGGCCAGTGACCGGCCTCCGCCCAGCCGCGCAGGCGCTGGGCGAAGGCTTCAATTTCACCCATGACCCGGGTCTTGCAGAGACGCGGCCAGACCGTTTGCTCCTGCTCGCTCCGCACGGTGATGACGCCATGCATCATTTCGGTGAGGCGCTTGGTAATGGTCAGGCCCAAGCCTGTGCCGCCGAACTTGCGCGTGCTTTGGCCGGCCACTTGCGAGAACGCGCCAAAGATATGCTCTTGCTGCGTCTTCGGGATGCCGATGCCGGTGTCGGACACTTCGAGAATGAGGTTCACGTGGGTTTCGTCGGGCTCACGGGGATTCCCAACGGCAACGGGGCGTTCGGGCGCCGGGTTCTCCCTCACCCCAGCCCTCTCCCCAAGGAGAGGGAGAACCGTCGTCCGTTGGTCGTGTTGTTCGGATGCCTGTGAACTGTGGGGCGCGGCCGATGTCGCTCCCTCTCCCTCAGGGAGAGGGCGGGGGTGAGGGGGAACGGCCGCCAGCGGCTCCGCCCACGCCTTTATCTTCACCTGCCCCTTCTCCGTGAACTTTAGAGCATTGCCCACCACGTTGAAGAGCACCTGCCGCAATCGCACTTAATCGAGCATCAAGCCGCGTGGCAGTTTCGAATCGATTTCCGTCAACAGCTTGATGCCTTTCTCGCCCGCTTTGATGGAAAACACTTTCTGAATCTCATCCACGACGCGCGCGACCGACACCGGCTCATACTGCAATTCCAGTTTTCCGGCTTCGATCTTCGACAAATCCAGGATGTCGTTGATGAGCGTCAACAAGGTGCGCCCGCTCGATGAGATGGCATCCAGATAGTTGCGCTCCTTGGACGCGGCCATCTGCGTTCGCAGCAATTCCGAGAAACCAAGGATCGCGTTCATCGGCGTGCGAATCTCGTGGCTCATGTTGGCCAGGAATTCGCTCTTAGCCGCGTTGGCGGATTCCGCTTGCTGGCGAGCTTCCTCAGCCGCTAGACGCGCCTTCTCCGCGCCTTCCTTGGTGGCCTCGGCTCCTGCCGCGCGGGCCGGTAACAGGTCACGCCTTTGTCCGTACCGATCCAGTATGCGCCGTCGCGGCCCTGCGTGATGGTTGCCAGCGCCAGGCTGGGCAGGCCGTCCACTTCATCGAGCGTGGACCAGGTCACGCCGTCGTAACGGAATAATCCCGAGTCCGAGGCGAACCACAGCGCTCCGTCTGGTCCTGACTTAATCTTCATTACCCCGCTCGAGGGCGCGCTTTTTTCTCCCCCCAATCGAGTGAAGGTAAAGCGATGCGGATCAAACCGCGTCACGCCGCCTTCGGCATCCCCCAGCCACAGGATGCCTTCCGGGGTCGCGTGAATGGCCAAAACGAGGCGGTCAATCGCGCTTTCGGCGGCCGCAAGATAATCCAGGCGTTCTCCTTCGTACCGCGCGATGCCTTTGCGAAATGGCGCGGTCTGGAAATCGGCGACCCGGGTTTGGCCCGGCGCCACGCGCACGACTTCGCCCCGGTGGTACTCGAGCTGCCCCTCCGGAACGTGGATTCTCACCTTGTATTCCCCGGGACGCAGATTCACAAAGCGATATCCCGTCGCGCCGTTGGTCGTGGTCGTGAGGGTTGTGGCGGCGAGTCCCGGCGTGGCGAGACGACCAGCCTGGCGCGGTGGAGCGTTGGCCCGCACCGCCTGGACGATGACATCCTGGATCGACAAGCCGTCGAAGTCAGCAACCTTGCCCACAATACTCACGGATCTGGCGAGGGTGAAGTTGACTTCTTTGCGTTCGCCTCGGGAGCACGCCACGCCAGACGCCCAAGCTCCCAGATCGCCGGCGCTCGTTTGAAGATCGAACATCCCCTCGGCTTGCTCGGGTCGGAGCGCCAGGGAATAAGTTCCATCCGGGCGCAACCAGGTTGTGGCAATGTCCAGATCCTGGCGCAGGATGCGGATCGAGGCGTTGGGCATGGGCTTGTCCGCTTCATCCTTGATGCTGCCGAAGATGACCGAAGGTTTGGCCAATGCCGAGGGGGCGGGCAGTTGCGCCTCGATCGTTCTAGCGTTGCCCATCAACCGGCCCTGATGCGCGCCGGCCCTTGCGTCTTTCACCACGCCGTTCTCGACGTTGTCAAAATTCCACAAACCCACCAGACCCGGCTCCATCCCGGTCAACCGTGTGAACATGTCCGCGTTGATTTCAGTTTCACTCCGCGCCCGGTTCCAAACTCGAAACTCGTCCATCGTTCCCTTGAACCTCGTTGGCGAATCATTCGTGGTCACCGTTTGGCCGAGGTAATTGCGCGCGCCATGCTTGAACCCCGAGAAGCTTCCGGCGTAGGCGTTGGCGCCGACGAGCGCGCCATTGAAGTAGAGTTTCATCCCGCCTTTGCCGGAGACTCCCGCCACGTGACACCATTGGCGCGGGCGCAGGATATCGTCCACGTTGATCCAGTGGAGGTCCGCAAGTTTCCCGGACGGATCGGCCACCACGAAGCGCAGTTGCGCGGTATCGTGGTCCGCGAAGAGCGACATATCGCCCAGGGCGCCGCCGTAATTGAACAGGCGCTTCTCGGCCCCGGCGAAATCATCCCACCGCACCCAGGCTTCCACCGCGGCCTCGTCGAGGTCGTTGAAGATATCCGGCGGCAATTCCACGTAGCCGCCGGCGCCATCGAGTTCGAGGACGCGGTTGGCGAAGGCCGGGGGAGCAGTCTGGGCGTGGAGCGCCGCGAGTTGGGCGATCAGCCCAGCCCCGGCCAGCAGACCTGCAGATAATGCGAAACGCAATTTCATGTGCGCGGCTTACCCCGCCGGTTCCGCCGAAGGAAGACTTGGAAAGTGTGGGTTATACTAACTCCACTCCGGACTAATGGCAAAATGTAAATGACAAACGGTTGCGGCGTTTCGCCGGCCCGAGCCGCGAGGCGCCCTGCCAAGGAGGGAACACCCGGCGCCGAAAAGACGGGAGCGGAACGCAGGGAGCGCCAGCGATTCCCCGGATCTACCAGTGGCGATGTGTTAAGATTGTTTGTTAGGTTTGCGGGAGTGGTGGAACAACATAGGTAGCACGGCGCGCTTCGGCCATTGGGGGCGGAACCTGCCGGGCGCTGAATCAATGGACCGGCAACAACAACAGATGGCGGAATTCGTGGCCGCGCGCCACGCGCTGTTCGCTTTCATCTACGGCTTCACCCGGAATCCGCACGACGCCGAAGACCTGTTCCAGGAGGTCTGGGTGCGGTTTTCGCGCGCCCTGGCCGAAGGGGAGGAGATCCAGGACCAGGCCCGATGGTGCCGCGGGACGGCGCGGAACCTCGTCCTCCACTATTGGCGGGAGCGGCGATTGCAGGCTCTGCCCGCCGACCCTGAATTACTGGACTTGGTCGAGCGGGGCTTTGAGGAACAGTCGGCAAACCAGGACGGCTGGCGGGCGCGGCGCGAGGCCTTGACTGAATGCATCGAGGAACTGCCGGAGCGCTCGCGCGAACTGCTGCGGCTCAAATACGAGGAAGCGTTTTCGGCGGGCCAGGTGGCGGACCGGCTCCGCCAAACGACCGCCGCAGTGTTGATGGCCCTTTCCCGCGCGCGCAAGGCCTTGCGCGAGTGCGCCGAGAAGAAGCTCAAACTTCAGGGGCAACGATCATGAACCGGCTGGAAGAACTTCTGGCCCTGTGGGAAGCCGGCGAACTCTCGCCGGCGGAGCTCGCGGAGTTGAAGCAACGGCTGGCCGCCCCCGAGGGCCGGGCGGAACTGGTAAACCGCTGGCTGTTGACGGAAACGATATACGACACCTTTCGCGCGCATCGGGAGGCGGCGCCGGCTGTCCAGTTGAATCCGGTCCCGAACCGCCGGGTTGGCGGAATCGCCTCGCCTTCCGATCGCCGCCGCCGGTTGCCCTGGCTGGTCTGGCGTGAGTTTCATTTCTCGATCGGGCGGCTGATGGCCTGGGGCGCCGCCGCCTGTCTGGGGTTGGCTGTTCTGGGGTGGTACTTTCAGAAGGCCGCCGTGGCGCGACTTGCCGAGGCGCGAGAGCAGGTGGTGATTTACCGCCGCGGCCGAGGCCAGTCCGCCGCGTCCGGTCAAGCCCTCTATGTTGGCGATACGGTCATCGTGCCACCGACCGGCGCGGCCAGCATAACCTGGCCCGGCGAATCCTCGGTCGTCAACCTCTCCGGGGGGGCGCGGTTCGCGCTCCTCAACCCGATGTTCGGCAAGAAGATGGCCCTGCAAGCGGGGGCGATGGAAGCCGCGGTCGCGCCGCAACCCGGGCTGCGGCCCTTGAAGATCCTCACCCCGGAAGCGGAAGCCAGGGTGGTGGGCACCCGCTTTTCCCTGGCGGCCACGAGCGCGGTAACCCGAATCGAAGTGCTTGAAGGGGCCGTCCGTTTTCGCAAGCTGCGCCCCGCCTCGAGCGATCGGCAACGCCAGGTCCTGGTCCGCGCGGGTTATACGGCCACGGCAGCGCCCAACGTCCCGCTGGGCGTCGATTGGCTCACCGGCTTCCTTTCCAGCGACGTTTGGGTCGCGCCGGTCGGCGCCGGTTTGACGGACGCGCCCGCCCTCGGCGCGCTCGTCGACCCACCCGCGGCCGCCTCCCTCCGCAGCGCCGGCTCGAATGTCGTCGAACGTCTGCGCGGCTATTTGCTGGCGCCCGCGACGGGAGACTTTGTCTTTTGGGTGGCCTCGCATCGCGGCGGCGCGTCCGTCGAACTTTGGCTCAGCCCGGATGAAAGTTCCGCCCGCAAGCGCCGCATCGCCTTCGAACCGGCGGCCGCCCAATCCGTGGCGGGCCGGCCAGGCGCATCCCTCCAAAGCGAATTCCATCGAACCCCCACCCAGCAATCCGGCGCGCAACCGCTGGAGCAGGGAAAACGCTATTACCTGGAGATTTGGCGCGCGGAAGTGGGTTTGGAGACCCTCGGCTTCGGCTGGCGTCGGCCAGGCCAGTCCGCCGCGGTGCCGCCCGAGATGGTGGACCTCAACCTCTTGTGCCCTTTCATTGAACCCAACGTGGAAACCGCGCGAAAGTGAGAAGCTAGAGTGATTACGCAAGGCGCCAATTCCACGAACGATTTTGTGCTCCAGCTCTATCTGCGCGATCTCGCCCAGGCCTCGGCCGTCGGCTCGGACTCGACCTCGCGACCGCTTTCGGCCGACGTTCCCGGGGATGCGGGTCGCGAAGAACTCGTCCTCGGCCAACTGCCCAGAGTGGTCCGCATCGCTTTTGACTACCAGGGATTTGGACTGCCGCTGGGCGATCTGATCAACGAGGGCAACATCGGCTTGATGCGGGCCGCCGACCGCTTCGACCCGGGCCGCAACGTGCGCTTCTCTTACTACGCCAAGCCATGGATTCGCGTGCAAATGCAGCGGGCGATCAGCTACCAGGCCTGGCCGGTCAACCTGCCCGCCGATTTTTCGCGGCGCCGTGGACAGATCCTCGGGACCGAGGAACGGCTGACCGCCACGCTGAACCGGGCGCCGGACGATGCCGAGGTCGCGCGCGAATGCCATCTGGAATTGCCCGCGGTCCGGCGCCTCCGCTCGACTCCGACCCCCTCGTTCGTTCCCCTGGAAAGCCCTTGGCCCGGCAATGAATCCGGCCTCACTTTGGCCGAAGTCATCCCCGACGATACCGTGGTAGCGCCGGACGCCAAAGCCATGCGCAGCAGCGACCGCGAGTTCATCGAGACCTTGATGGCCGCCCTTTCCCCCGCCGAGCAGACGGCCATCCGCCTTCGTTTCGGCTTGGACGACGGAGAAGGGCGCACCTTGGATGAGATTGGCCGCCTCATGGGCTTCCGCAGGCAGGGGATCCACCGCCTGGAAAAGGCCGCGTTGGTCAAATTGCGCTTGCAGGCTCAGCGATTTGGGCTCAACCTTGCCGCCGTCAAACCATGAAGCCACGAAATCTCTTGCTCTGCGGACTGCTCCTGTTCCTCGGCGCGGGCGGACCTTGGTCCCTGCCCGTCGGCGCCAGTTCCGTCTCTCCTCCCACGCCCTTTGGCCCCGTGCCGAGCCAACGCCAATTGCGCTGGCACGACATGGAGTTCTATGGGTTTCTCCACTTTACCGTTAACACGTTTACAGACCGGGAATGGGGCGAAGGCGATGAGAGCGAAAAGGTCTTCAATCCCACCGATTTTGATGCGGACCAGATCGTCCTGGCGGCCAAGGAGGCGGGCATGGCGGGAGTCATCCTCACGGCCAAACACCATGACGGGTTCTGCCTTTGGCCCAGCAAGTACACCGAGCATTCGGTCAAGAACAGCCCCTGGAAAGGCGGCAAAGGCGATGTGGTCAAGGAAATCTCCAGCGCCTGCCGGCGACACGGACTCAAATTCGGGGTTTATCTCTCTCCCTGGGACCGAAACCATAAGGACTATGCCCGCCCCGAATACCTGGTCTATTACCGCCATCAACTCCGCGAGTTGCTGTCTAATTACGGCGATATCTTCACGGTTTGGTTCGACGGCGCCAACGGCGGAACAGGCTACTACGGCGGGGCGCGGGAAAAACGCCAGATCGACAATCACGTCTATTACGACTGGGCCAACACCTGGGGGATCGTGCGCCAACTCATGCCCAACGCGGTGATGTTCAGTGACGCGGGGCCGGATTATCGCTGGGTCGGCAACGAAAGCGGCATCGCGGGCGATCCTTGCTGGGCGACGATCAACGCCGCCGGTCGCTATCCGGGCGGGTCAAGCGACGGGCTCAATAGCGGCGAACGCCCCGGCTCCGATTGGATCCCCGCCGAATGCGATGTTTCCATTCGCCCCGGCTGGTTTTATCATGCCAGCGAAGACGCGCGCGTCAAGACGCCGCAACAGCTCCTTGATATTTATTACCGATCTGTCGGGCGCGGCGCGGATCTCAACCTCAATATCCCCCCGGATCGCCGCGGCCGGATCAACGAACACGATATCGAGGCCTTGCGCCAGTTTCACCGCATCCTGGCCGGCACTTTTGCCGTCAACCTGGCCCGACAGGCCACCTTCTCAGCCAGTAATACCCGGGGCGAAGACAAACGCTTCGCTCCTCAGAACCTGGTGAGCGGAAAACCCGGCCGGTATTGGGCCACCGACGATTCCGTTCGGACGCCGGAGTTGATCTTGGAATTCCCCGCGCCCGTCACGTTCAATGTGGTGAACTTGGGCGAATATCTCCCGCTGGGCCAGCGGATCGATGCCGTGGCCTTGGACCAGTGGAAAGACGGCCAGTGGACCGAATTTGCCCATGCGACCAGCATCGGCCATAAACGCCTGGTGCGCGGGGAACCCATCACCACGCGGAAGGTCCGGTTGCGCATCACGCAGGCCCAGGCTTCTCCCGCCCTCGCGCAATTCGGCCTCTTCGCCGAACCGCGGAATTGAGGCTTCGCCTCGTCGGGCCACGCCCGAGCTTTTGGGAAGCGCGCCGACGAGCAAACCGGCGGCGCGCGCGGTAGGGAAGGTTCGAGGAACTCCGCAGGGTGACGGAAACCAGGTTGGCCGCTCAGCCAAAACGGGCGCCACGCCGAGGTGACGATCGTCGTCCCAGAGCTCCGTCAGCCTCAGGACTCCTGAAACCGTGGAAATCAGGTGACACCGTGATTCCCCTCACCCCAGACCTCTCCCGAGGGAGAGGGAGCAGGATCGTCCGCCCGGAGAGGTCCACCGGCTTTCCAGGTCTGCGAGTTTCTGTGCGGCGGGATCAGGAATCCTGAGCCTCAGGACTCCTGATCTCGTATCTTGTGCCGGAGCGTTTGTGGAAAATCGCTGAACCCAAAAACCGCCCGGAGCAACGGTGGGAGAGGGCGAGTTTTTCGACTTG
>Ga0316217_10000384_pt1 | contig 63700 bp, 69 predicted proteins | sample 1anoAmetaG_FD_203633 | JGI IMG/M metagenome (GOLD analysis project Ga0316217, IMG submission 203633) | Freshwater microbial communities from Trout Bog Lake, Wisconsin, USA - 1anoA | ecosystem: Environmental > Aquatic > Freshwater > Lake > Hypolimnion/Profundal zone | place: USA: Wisconsin... | reverse complement strand
TGAGGGAGAAGGCATGAACCGAAAACCCGGCGGGGTGGAAATGTAGTGCCAAGACCCTTTGTCGTCTTCGTAAGTCATTGATAATCAACAACAATGTTTTTCGCACTGTAGAAGACGAGCTATAGTTACTCCCGCCACCCCAACACAAGAGGCTTTACAATTCGACAAAGACAAGGAGTTGGCTGAAAATGGCGATGAAACTGCTCAATTCAACTTGGGGTTGTGTTACTCGACCCAGACAACCAACTTTGTCGTAGGGGTTAAGGATGATGTTGAATCCTTGAAATGGTTTATCAAAGCGGCTGAGCAAGGATTTCAAAATGCCCAGGTTGAGGCTGGTAGAGCTTATTATTCAGGACGTGGAGTCAATGCCGACAAGAACAAAGCAGTAAACTGGTTTCGCAAGGCAGCCGAGCAAGGAAATGTCCAAGGCGAGTTACTTCTGGGCCTCTGTTGCAAATATGGTGAAGGTGTTCCTATAAATGCTGACGACACCCTAAAGTGGCTTAATCAAGCAGCTAGGCAGAATGATGCTACGGCTCAATTTGAACTAGGCTGTTGCTATTCTGAATATTGTGGCATGGATGGAGTCACAAAAAGCAACATATTAGCTTACAAATGGTTATCTTTAGCTAAGGCACAGGGCAAACAGGGGCCGATAAATGGAATGGATGCCCTTCGATATGTTTCATTTTACATGAGTTCAGAGCAGCAAAGACAAGCTCAAATACTTACGGCAGAATATATTTCCGAAAATGCTAATGCTTATGCTGGAAAAGGAATCCCGGCTCCCATCTCTGCTGCCAATCAACTTCAGAAGGATAGGGAACTCGCTCAAAGCGGTGACTTTAAAGCTGCCTTACGTTTGGGCCTTTGTTACAAATATGGAGAAGGTGTTCCGATAAATGCTGACGAAGCTGTGAGATGGCTTACCGTAGCCGCTAGGCACAATGATGCTGCGGCTGAATTTGAGCTTGGCTGTTGCTATTCTGAATATGGTGGCATGGATGGAGTAACGCATAGCAATATCACGGCTTACATGTGGTTGTCTCTCGCTAAAGCTCAAGGCAAGCAAGGAGTCATAAATGGAATGGATGCCCTGCAATATGTTTCTTTTTATTTGAGTTCAGAACAAAAGAGCATCGCTCAAAAGCTTGCCGCAGAATTTGTCGCGAAAGAGAGTCTTCAGAAATGACGTTTTTGGCAGTCTTTTTGTGTCGGTTATTGCATGTGGACTTCGCCGTCGAGCATGGCATCTCCCACGGCGGCTGGTTCCCAAGGTTGCGCAGAGCCGAGGATGGCCCCATCGACCCGCGCTAGCAGCTCCAGGGGACGCCAAGTGGCGGTTATGTCGAACGCACCGAATTGAATGCCCGCGACGGGACGGCACGGTGGTCTTTTCCGTCTGCCCCGTCCTGACGGGCGGCTCGAAGAAAACCGTATTGCTGGCCCGCAAGTTCGGCAAACCGGTCCTCCGGCTTTCGCGTGACGGCGGTCCAACGTCGCCGGACCAAGCCCTGATGCGCTTCGTCCAGGACCACAACGTCAAGGTGCTCAACGTCGCTGGGCCGAGGGCGAACAAGGAGCCGGAGGTTCATGGCTTTGTGATGGCCACGCTGACGAGAACTTCTCTTGAGCATGAAGCCCGTTAAGCCGCCAGACGAAACCCAGGTGGAAGCCGCCGAGGGCTGGATTGGCCTGGGCGATTACGTCGCCGCCAATGATGAACTAGAGCAAATGACACCGGCCAACCGCGCCCATCCCGATGTCCTTCAGCTCCGCTGGCGCATTTACGTCGCCGCAAAGAACTGGGAGGCTTGCCTGGACAACTCCACGGCCCTCACTAAATTAACGACGGAGCGGCGGTTCGGCTGGATTCACCGCGCCCACACTCTGGACAAACTGGGTCGGACCCAGGAGGCCAAAGACCTGCTGCTCTCGGTCGTAGGCGAGTTGGAGGTCAATTCGACCATCCCGTATCACTTGGCGCAATTTTGCGCTAAGCTGGGGCAAGTCGACGAGTCCGAGCAATGGCTGGGGAAGGCTCTCTTGGTCGCGGGTGGCATGGCAGAAGTAGAGCGGTTGCTTCCAGTTGGATGCGTTTGCATTGTTGGCGCTGGGCCAGGAGGGCCTGCTTGACCGTTACCGGGCCGTGGTCCTGCCGCAGGCCCAGATTGCCCTCAACCAGGGTTTCCACACAAGATGGCGTTGGCAGAATTGATGATGAAACCTTTCGGCACCATCGAACCGGAGCGCGTGTTGGCACAGGACGACCTCCTCCTGGTTGCCCGGGACAAGTTCCCAGTCTCGCCCGGCCACACCCTCATAATCGTGAAGCGGCTCGCGGCGCGGTTCAAGGAACTGACGCCCGAGGAAAAGGCGCGGCTTGTTCACTGGATAGACTGGTGCCAGGATTACTTGGAGAGCACCCGCGAACCAAAACCGGACGGCTACAACATCGGCATCAACGACGGCGCGGCGGCGGGCCAAACCATTGGCCAACTCCACGTCCACGTAATCCCTCGCTACCAAGGCGATGTGCCCGACCCGCGAGGAGGCGTCAGGTTTGTGATTCCGGGCAAGGCACGATACTGGGATTGGCCCAAATTCTGAATTTAGGAACCGTCTGGGGCTGCGCCTACCCGCACCGCGTCAATGGAATGAAGGATGTATTCACCCACAACCGCTAGCCCTCAGCGTTGCCGTGGACATGCGGGGCTTCGACCGTCGCTGGTTCCCTTTCGACCTCAATAAGTTCCCTAGTATGCCTCTGCTGCTGTGCTAATTCAGAAACGATTTGCTCGTAGGTCCAACCTGGAGAAATCACCGCTACCGCATATCGTGCAAGCAGGTTTCTCAAGTCCTCATCGCCTGTCGGTGGGAGGATGGCACAAACAATATCGCTGCCCTTAAAAGTCAAAGCCTCTCGTGTTCTCCACTCGCGCTCCCACGTAAAATCGTAGCGTTCATGCATCGCATTAATAAAAGGAAGCAAACGCCAGAGGTTTGATACCAGATTGCCGTTCACGATAGCTTTCTCAAACAGCTCGTCCACAGACTCCCGCAGCCACTGGTTGTTGTTGTAACTATTTATATAGATTGCAGGTTGGCCCCCAGACGCCACAATAAACTCCTTCCTGAATACCAACCCATACGGCTCAAGCTTTATTTGGCGTCCTGGAATATCCCCGACGAGCAGATGCAACTGAGTTAGAGGCACTTCAGTGAAACAAGCGACATTGAATTGACTGCGTAAAGGCGCGGGCATTGGGTCAAGCCGATTGTTGAAAAGACAATGTGGGCGGAACGGCTTTACGGTATGCGACGTGATAATATTTACGAGGTTGTCATGCGCGGTGTCAGCGCTGGTGAGGTCAGCCGTGCCGCTCCGCGTCAAATGCACTACGAACCGGGAAATATCTTCTCTAGCCCTCGTTACGGCATCTCGGAGGTTCAACATAAGGATTTGGCTTTGCTGCATATTCAACCACTCCCGGACGTTGGTGCAAAGACAATTCGCGTCTGCGTATCTTCTATGAAATCGCCTCAAGTTGGTCCAAGGTGGCCCGATTCGCATCGGTGATGCCAGTTGGGCCTGCGGGAAAACCCGGTCCTTGCTACAGCCGCCAGTGAGGCAAGCGAACCTTGCCAGTTTGAGCTACTGGGCCGGGCGTCGGCAAAACGACCCTAGTCAACGCCATCCTGCTCATCTTGCGGGCCAAGAAAGTCCGTTGCCTGCTCTGCGCCCCCACGGGCCGCGCCGCCAAGCGCCTGTCCGAGACGACCGGCGTCGCCGCCAAGACCATCCAGCGGCTCCTGGAGTTTAGCCCATCTTCAGGCGGCTTCAGGCGCAACGAGGCCAAGCCGCTGGAGTGCGACCTGCTCGTGGTGGACGAGACATCGATGGTCGACGTGGTTTTGATGAACCATCTGCTCCAGCCACGGACTCGGCCAGCGATAGCCCGTTGCGGCTAATTGAACAACGACGCAACACCGGTTGTCGGCGCAAGCGTTCGCAGTCCTTACTGACAAGTCGGCAAGGACGAGCAACCAGTGGGCCGCTGCTCATCTTTGTTGCAAGCACAAGTCGTTCTTGCAGAAGTTGTTGTTTCTTTTCCAATGCCCTGGGGTAATCCCGGCTTGCTCACAAGCCTTCCCAGATGAAGGCGGTGCTGGAAGCCGCATTTGCTAATTTGCGCCCTTCATCAGTGCTCCAACAGCCAAGCCGCGCTTCCCGATTCACCCGGCGAAACCGACGCGGGGACTGAATGGGGGCCTTTCGACACGATGGACAAGAGGGCCAACTTTCCTGGACCTGCGGCAGGAGGGCGATGTCAGCCCAGGAACGGTCACGGGGAAATGGAATGGCCGACCATCGCGTCAAGACGGGCCTTCTTGCCCAGCCCCCTCAAGGACTTGCACGGGTTTTTCCCCTCCGCGCCGGGGCCTATTGGCGGGACGGCGTAAGGTTTGAAACCCAAACCGGTGCCAGCCGGGCAAGGCATAACGGTATGTAGGCCATGGAACTTTCGCTACTGTTCAAGAAGGGACCGCTTGACAAGAACCAGGCCGACTTGCTCAAGGCCGCTGCAAGCCGGGCCGCTCAGACGCTCGCTCTCCGGCGTCGGCTTGCCAGCAAACGTGGCGACCTGAAGTGGACGGGGTTCTTGTTTGGGCGGAGGCGGGCCTGCGTCGGCCTGCCAGTGGTCTTGCCGGACCAGTCGGTCGGTTGGGTCAAACAGGTCCAGGCGGGATATGCCTGCGTTCGGACTGCCATCACAGACCCTGTCGACGGTGCCGTTCACCACTACCTGGAGGCGACGGCGCTTCGGCGTTACCGCTTGCCGGAAGCGGTCTTGTTGGGGCAATTAAAGCGCGGCGTCAAGGAAGTGGCCAGCGCGGCAAAGGCGGCAGCCTCCCGGTCAAACGGCAGATTGCCGCCAAGGCCCGGCAGCCGCCCAAGAGGAAGGCCCCGCAAGAACGGATGACTGCTCATCTCCGAGGCGGAGAACACTAAGCGCAAAATTGCGCTGACCAGCGGAAGCGGTTTCGCTGTTGCCAGCTGACGATAGGGGGACCAAGCGGAGTGGGTGCGCGATGGCGCTCAGGCGTTACCGGCTTCCCGAGGCGGTCTTGCTGGGGCATCTGAAGCGCGGCAAGAAGGAGCGGGCCAGCGCGGTAAAGGCGGCTTCGTCACGCCGGAACGGGGCAATGCCGGTCAGGCCAGGCAGCCGAGGACGGGGGCGACCAACCGCTGATGGCGAGCTTCGAGCTTCCGCTTTAATTATTGAACTTGGTCCTCCCTTGCTTTAAAACTCAAGTGGTCTAACCGATTGTGGATTCGCCTATGAAATGCGTGGAGCTTTTTGCCGGAGCGGGCGGCTTGGCTTTGGGAGCCAGCCGTCTGGATTTCGAGCATGAAGCCGTGATTGAGTTGAACCCACACGCCTGCGAAACCATTCGCGCCAACCAACGGCGGGGATTCGCGCCGGTTATGCACTGGCCCCTGCTGGAGACGGATGTCCACAAAGTTGATTTCTCCGAGTGGTGTGGGCGAGTCGACATCGTCACGGGCGGTCCCCCTTGCCAGCCATTCTCCATCGGAGGAAAACACAAAGGCTCCGCCGACCGCAGAAACCTCTTTCCTGAGGCCGTCAGGGCCGTCCGGCAGATTCGCCCGAAGGCATTCGTATTCGAGAACGTGAAAGGGTTGGTCCGGGAGTCCTTTGCAAAATACTTTGGCTATATTCTGCTTCAGTTGAACTACCCGGACTTGGTCAAACGCCAGGGCGAGGACTGGATGGGGCACCTTGGCCGACTGGAGCGGCTCCACACCGAAGGGTGTTCGACCGATTTGCAATACAAGGTTGCCTTTCGATTGTTGAACGCATCGGATTATGGTGTCCCTCAACGTCGTGAACGAGTCTTTATCGTGGGCTTCCGTAGTGACCTTGAGCAGGCATGGTCGTTCCCGGAAGCGACCCATTCGCGTGAGGATTTAGCAGTCTCTCAGTTTAAGACCTTCGAGTATTGGGAGCGACATGGTGTTCCTCAGAAGATGCGCCCCAAGAAGCCTCCCGGTCTTTTCCAAGAGGACGGTCAACCTTTGCTCTTCGGTCGTGAACGGAGATTGCCTTGGCTCACTGTGAGGGATGCGATAGCGGACCTGGGCGAGCCGAGTCAACCAAATGAAGAGCCGATGGTGCCCAATCACGTTCTTCAACAGGGGGCGCGAGCTTACGCAGGCCACACGGGCAGCCCGTTGGACGCGCCAGCCAAGACTTTGAAGGCGGGGGACCACGGCGTTCCGGGCGGCGAGAACATGCTGCGGTATCCTGACGGCAAAGTGAGATACTTCACTGTAAGAGAGTCGTCCAGGCTCCAAACCTTTCCTGATGGTTTCATCTTCGAGGGCAGTTGGACCGAGAACATGCGACAACTCGGAAACGCGGTCCCTGTGGCGTTGGCCGAAAGGGTTCTGAGGAGCGTCCAGCAAGCGCTTCGAGAACACGCAGGAAGAAAGCCCTCCTGACCTTACGCCATGTTTGCTCTGTTTCGCTTTGATTTGCCCATCGCTGTCACGGAGCAGTTAGTCGCGCAGCTTGACGAGATGAAGCCAAGTCTTTTGACGGACGAGGCGCTGAAAAAGCTGGCGCAATACCAGAGCGAGTTGGCGAAGGTGCAGAAGCTTCCGAAGCTCAGACAGGGTGTTTACGTTATCTACCTGGACGACAAGGCTGTGTATGCTGGGAAAGCTGACAACCTCCGGGGGCGGCTTGGGGACCACAAGTTCAAGCTCAGTGGCCGTCGCAACGTGGATTTGACGAAGATGGGATTCAAATGCCTTTTGCTGGAGTCAAGCTGGAGCACCAGCGCCAACGAAGGGCTTCTCATCGAACACTACAAGTCCAAGGGTGAGTGCGCATGGAATTTCAGCGGATTTGGCCCTAATGACCCCGGAAAGCGCAGGGATGGTGTAGAGCCTAGCGACTTCGACACGCACTACCCCATTAACGAAGATTGGCCAGTGACCGACGTGCTGGACCAGGAGAATACCGGAGATGTTCTGGCCAAACTCAAAGCCCAACTGCCTTTCCTGCTGCGCTTCGAATTGGATGAGTCAAGCCGTTCGAAGCAGGTTGAGATGAAAGGGGTCACCAGAACCGCAAAGGATGTTTGTATTCAGGTCGCTAACCAACTGGGGCCAGATTGGCAGCTGATGCTTTTCAAGAGTCACATCACTCTTTACAAGCGGCACTGGAATTACGAGAACGGCACTCAGCTCTGTCCGTAGAAGGCATGGATACGGTCAGCGGCCAGCGGAGAAGTGAGATAATGTCCGCCGTTCGCGGGCGTGGAAATCGGTCCACCGAATGGCGGCTTCGAGCGGCGCTGGTCAGATGCGGTATTCGGGGTTGGAAGCTTCATTATCCGCTTCTTCCAGGAAACCCAGATTTCGCCTTTCCTCGCGAACGGCTTGCCGTGTTTGTGGACGGGTGTTTCTGGCATGGCTGCCCGCGTTGCGGACGCCAGCCGAAGACAAACCGCGAGTTTTGGCGGACCAAAATCTTAGGCAACGTGGCTCGGGACAGAAGAAAACGGGCACATTTGAGACGGCTCGGGTGGAGGGTCATCCGTGTCTGGGAACATGATTTCAAGGACCAGCAGTGGCTCCTTCGCCTCCGAGAAGCCCTCGACGAGCGCGGGTGCTTAGGTCGTGCTCTCGCAGGGAGTTTGCCCTTCAAACGTCATCCCATATCCAGGCACCTGCACCTATCGGGTAAAGCCTCAGAGCAGCTCCCGCCAACACCACGACCTCTTGGGCGGGCCACACTTCCTCCTCGTCGTCCTGGGAGCGCGTGATGAAGGCGTCGCGCCCCTTGTCGTAGCGGCCCTCGAACGTCTTGGCAACCTCCTGTGCCACGGCAAACTCGAACGCGGGCATTGCCCAGCCGTTCCATCGTTGGCCATCAGTCCATCCATCAAACCGCCCGTCCATTCCGTCGATTTCGAATGTGGCCCTGCGCCATGCCGTAGTCAGTCGCTCATACTCCGGCACGACGCGCAACCGTGCCGCCTTTGAGGGGGCAATGATGAACTGAAGCCCACCGCCCTGGGGATGCGCAAGCAGGCAGCCCCGGCTGTCGTAGCCGTCCGCGACGAGCGCACCGGACGGGTATCGCTTATCGGCGGGCACTAGCACGTCTCCCTTGTTGAACTGGTGAGCGTTCATCGCATCTTATTGCCTCTGGTCACGCCTTCGCGATTTCGGATAAGGGGACCGTCTCCACCGGCTTGATTCGCCAGTCGCACTGGAGCTGGATGCTGGCCCTGTCCCCGTTCAGTTCCAGCAGCACGAAGCGGAAGTCGCGCTCCTCCTCGTCCGCAGGCTTGGAGTATTTGACGGTGTCGCCAACCTGGGGTGCTGGAGCCCCGGAATTTCCAGTTCCACTCATTTTTGTCCGTTCATCATCCATGCTGCTCCTGTGGCCAGAACCGTCCGTTGTAGGAAAGCCGACAAGGTTGCTAATCGCCATACGGAAGTTGTTTTGGGTGCGCGGTTCAACTGCAAGAGCCAGAAGGAAATCGTGAATTTCCGAGGCGCTTACGGTGGACAAAAGGCCCGTAAATTTGGTCGCGAACCTGCCCAGGCGATTGCCGATGTCCTTCAAGTGAACCTTGCTCACGCGCTCCTTCTCTCTGACCTCCAGCAGCTCCTTCAAAATCTCCGGCACCGTTTTGGGTGTAACCGTCTCAATCTTCTCCTCGGCAAAGCAACGAACGGCTTCCAAAACGCTGGCCTTGCCGCCCAGGAGGTCATGGGCAAGACGGTATTCAGTGGCGGCACTCTCCAGCGAAACTTTTGTGGGGCGAAGGGCTGCCACGGCCTGGAGGTAGGCCAGCCGGTCGCCCCCTTTCAGGTGGATGACATGGCCATCGCCCTCGTGCAATTTCTTGGCCATGCTCTTCGCCCACTTCTCCGCTTCCGCCAAGTTCGAGAAGGTTTTGGTTTTACGCTTGCCATCAGGGTAATACCTGACCTGGTAATATTCGTAGCCATCCGGCTTGGTGATACGGTTGACCCTGACGGTGACGCTGCCATGCGTGACCGGCATCGAGAACTTCTGGCCTGACTCTTCTGCACTCATGGCCATGAAGAACTTGGGAAATTTCGTAAACGCTGGACGGTCTGCCGCGCTGGCAGAATTTTGGCAGAATTGGCCTCCAACTCGGCAACGTAAACGGGAAAACCTCTGATTTCTGAGGGAAATCGAGGGAAATGAATGGCGGGAGCGGCGGGGCTCGAACCAGTCCGACATTTCGGCTTTTCCTCAGGAAAAACCGCGCAAACCATTGCCAGTCAACAATAATTAACACCCCATGTCAATTAACGTCTTCACGCTGATGGACTTAATTGAAACCCCTTTTTTGTTTCATTTGTTGCAACGCCTAGCCTCCGATGCTGAGTAATTTCGCCAAGGCATAACGCCACTGGTCGACCGGCTCGATGGTCAGCGAAGGGCGATTTTCGCGCCTGAGAGCGCATGGTCAACCAGCCTCATTTACCTGTTCCGACCAAACCGGCAGGCAGGTCGCCCCGATTGACAATCCAGGGGTCAGCCAGCAACTCCTTGACGTTGTTGTTCTTGGCCAAGCTCCACTTCCCATCCCAACTCATGAAGAACACCGCCCTGGGAAAGTCCTTCTTCACGCCTTCGAGGAAGTGCCGGTAATCGTAATCGCCGGGCGGGTTGTGAGGACCGTGCGGGCCATACTCGGTGAATCCAAACGGCTTCTCGATCTTGGCCACCTCGGCGTAGCCCTTGATATGGTCATTGTCTACAAAGTCCGTGTAAGCGTCCAGGCCCACCAGATCGACGTAATGGTCGCCCGCGTAGTAGGCGGTGGTCTTGCTCCCGTGGTTGGGGCTGTAAACCCAGAGCAGGTTGTCCAGCCCCTTGGTCTGGCTGAAGTAATCGAACATCTGCCTCCAGAGCTTGATGAAGGTGTCGGGGTCCTTCGCGCCCCACCAGAACCAGTCCCCGTTCATCTCGTGGAAAGGCCGCCACAGCACCACGACACCGGCGTCTTTAAGCTCCTTCAAACCGGCGGCGATCAAGTCCAGTTCCTGCATCCACCGGGCATGCGTGTCGGTGTCCGGGGCGAGAAGCGCGTTCAGGTCAACGCCCTGGTCCCGCTGGCCACCACCCTTAGGATTGGCGGGGTTGTAAAGGTGGGTGCTGATGGTGACCAAGCCGCCCTGGTTCCAGTACTGGATGGCCGCTTGGTTTGGCGCTTTGAAGGTCAGGCTGCCGTTCGAGTAATCGACGTAATCCGCGCCCACGAGTGCTGCCCATTGGCCGGTGTTTTCGTGGATCTCGTCCATGAGCTTCAAGGTTGTGGGGCGGCCCGCGCCCGCGAACTGGCCAGATACCAGACGCTTGTCCGGGCGGGCGCTGAGGCCCTGGAAGTAGTTGAGGATCGCCCTGGCCTTGGCATTGGCACGCGGGTTGGCGGGTTCGAGGGCGCTGGCCGTAGCGCCAACAAACAGGAGGTTGAAAACCAGGAGCCAGGAGAGCATCGACTTCATGATGGTTTCGATGACGAGTTGCTGGTACATGTTCAATGTGAGATTATGAATCGACTCACCGTTTTCCTTTGTTTCTGGAGCCTCATGGCCCAACTGAGGGCAAGCGAACCCTATGCCGACCGGTTCGTCTGGGTGTTCGGCTGGGGACTGGGAAAAAACGGTGATGTGGCCGAGATTTCACGCGTCCTCATGACCGCCAGCCAGCACGGACTCAACGGGGCTGTCGTTTCCTTCGGCCTGGACACGCTCTGCCAGCAGCCTGCCGAGTACTTTCGCCGCCTCGACGAAGTGAAGCAGGTTTGCGAGCGGACCGGCCTGGAGTTGATCCCCGCCATTTTTTCTGTCGGTTATGGCAGCGCCGTGCTCGCTCACGACCCCAATCTGGCTGAGGGCTTGCCAGTCGAAGATGCTCCCTTTCTGGTGAGGGGCGGTGAAGCGCGGTTGGTAGCCAGCAACGCGGTGCAAATCATCAATGGCGGGTTCGAGGACTACAGTGGCAATACGTTCAAGGGCTTCGACTTCCACGACCAGCCGGGCCAAATCAGTTTTGTCGATACGCAAGTCAGCCACAGTGGCAAGGCATCGCTGCGCCTGGAAAACTTCACCGCCAATCAGTACGGACACGGGCGCGTGATGCAGACAGTTCGGGTCCAGCCGCATCGCGCCTACCGACTCAGGGTCTGGGTGAAGACGGAGGGTTTGCAACCCGCCAACGCCTTTAAGCTGCTGGCGCTGACCACTGGTGACCGGGAGATTGCTCCGCGTGAGTTCCACCTGCCCTCCACCGGTGACTGGCGGGAAATTACCATGGTCATGAACAGCCTGAGCTACGGCCAGGTCCGGTTCTACGCGGGCTTGTGGGGCGGCAAGACCGGTAAGGTTTGGCTCGACGATTGGAGCCTGGAAGAGATTGGCCCGGTTAATGTCCTCCGCCGACCTGGGACTCCGGTGACGGTGCGCAGCCAGGACGGGGCGATTACCTATACAGAAGGCAAGGATTACGCGGCGCTGAAGGACCCAGAACTTAAACCGTGGCGTGATGACCGTGAAGCACTGCCCCTGAAGATCCTCCCCGACAGCCGCATCCGTGAGGGCGAACACCTGCGCGTCAGTTGGTATCACCCAATGGTTGTCCATGACGGGCAGATCACGGTATGCATGGCCGAACCAGCCCTTTACGACATCTTCGACCACGAAGCCAAACTGCTCGCCGAACGACTCCACCCGCGCCGGGTTTTCCTGAACATGGATGAGATTCGCATGGGAGGCACCTGCCGAGCCTGCCGGGGCCAGAACATGGGAGAACTGCTTGGCCGGTGCGTGACCCGTCAGGCGCAGATTATTCGGAACTACGCTCCTGGAGCGCAAATCTACGCCTGGTCGGACATGTTTGATCCCAACCACAACGGACACGGCAACTATTACTTGGTGGACGGGGACTTCGCCGGTTCCTGGCAACACGTGCCCAAAGACATCGTGATGGCCGTCTGGGGCGGGGAGCCGCAAGACAAAAGCCTGCGCTTTTTTTCCGGTGCGGGATTTCGGACTTTGGCGGCGTGTTACTATGACGCCGACGATCTAACCGAGGTAAAGGGCTGGTTGAAGAGCGCACGTGAGGTTCCGAACGTACGCGGGTTCATGTACACCCCCTGGGAGAAGAAATACTCCCTGTTGCCCGCCTTCGGAGATTTGCTGCGGGCTGAGCATTGACGGGCAATCGTGTGGATTCTGGAAGTTCTGGGAACCGTCGCCTACGGTCAGCGCCTTGGCCGATCAGCCTCCCCAGGATCAACATTACCTTCAACCAGGCCAGAACCGGTTACGAGCTTGAACCAGTCGCTGGCGCGCATGGTGACCAACCAGTCGCCCCGGTTCCGTTTGTGAGCGACAACTGGGAGTTTTGCGCCAGCGTCCTCAACCGCCTGGGCCATTGCCTCCTGGACGTTCAGGCGCTCGACCACCTTGACCTCAAAATGGAAGCCCGGCAGGTCAGGGCACAGGACATCAGGCGAGTCGGACGACCCTGAGAATTGCTGACCGCGCCGAGCTTGGTATCCGTGGGCAAGAAGCTCGTCACGCCAAGCGCGCTCGCCCCGCTTGCCCTTTTGACAAGAGTTCATGGCTTAAATACTTGGGCCACGCGAAACTCCTTGCCTGAGCATGGATCTGCCACATGGCAATACAAAGAGAGAGCGAGAGAAGCGAGGGTCGGCGGGTATGGTGCCCTCGAATCGGGAGCTTACCGAGGTTGCGGTCGTTGAGCCGATGTCGCCAGTTATGGTCACTGTAAACAATCCCCCACTGTAGACAGCGGCGACGAGCCAACTGACGCTTCTGGCGTCGCATCTAAGCCTGACTGCTCACGCGGTAAAATATTCCCGCACCCGGTGAATACGCCAGGCCGTGTGCGGCGATGGCAAATTACGGTTCAAATCTCAAGGGAAGGTGCCCCCGAATGGAACCCGGCTTTGCCTAAAACAGGATGCTCCATTAACGCGCTGCTGCCGCCCCGATAAACCTCGTTCTTAACCTCGAACGACCGCGTTAAAGGCCATGCTGTTGTAGGTGCTCCGGGGCTGAATCAATCACCCGAACACCCGGTGTGCTCATCGCGGCGACAACGAAAAGGCAGAAGATGAAAGATGCCCGGAAGACCAAAACTCAATCGCTGGAGGGGCGAAGCGCCAGCGCAAACAACCTCAAGACGTGGCTCGCCAAGGCTGTCACTCAGCATCCCGACCCGGATGGTGGAGGGTCATCGGCGGACTTCTACCAGTATTACCTGGTTGAAGCCAGCAATGAAGAACAGGCTCGTGATCAAGCTATGGGAGAGCATTGCGAAGAGGCTTTCGATGATGATGATGCCGGTGAATGGGGCTACCTGGACGTGCGGGCAGATGCGCCTCCGATACGCTGTTTCCGCCTCAGCGAGAGTTCAGCGCCGGTGGATGCCGGATGCTGTTTCGGCATCGTCTGGGTCAAGCAGGTGCCTCGCGATGAGTATGAAGTTCTGAAAAAGTGGCTGCGCTGAGTAAATTCTGTGCTGGGGTTCACGCCCAGCTTGGAGGCATCCCTTGCGCTGGATGACCGGTGCCCGCCCAAAGCCCGGCCCGAAGGCGACTGTGCCACCCGCCGGTTGAACAGGTCTGGTCCACCGTCCAATCGCCCAGACGGAGGGCCTGCGCCATCCGTGCCCTTGCCTGATGGTCCGCAGGCGCTCGCCGTTGGCCCGTCCTGGCGCGGCCCAAGTGCTCAGCGCGTCATCCCAAAGGCACCGACCGGAACACCTTCGCCGGTGCCACCCCGTGTCGCTGTCTGGGACCCTGCTGCGGATACTTTGGGCGTGGATGTTTATTGTCATCGCGGGTTAAGCGTGTGGTCGGACCGCCGGTTGCGCTCCATGCTGTCGGTGCGCTCTGGCGCTTCGTCGGAACAGGACATCTTCTGTTAAATATTAATGTTGACAAAGCAATGGTGGTGCCATTTCTAATCCATGACCGCACATTTTTACAAGTAAAGCGGTCGACTCAATTCGGTTCGGGTGGTTTATTCAAGGCCGTGAAGTCGAAGCCGAACAGAGTTCTCGGAGCAGGTGCCGGTCGCAAGGTCGGCTTGGACTTCACAATTCTCGCGTCCTCATGGTCGGCACCCGCTCCCAGGACTCATCCAAGCAGCATTTTATGAGCTTCATGGCGAATGAAGAGCCGGGAGGCCAGCACGTAACCAGGGTGGCTCACCAGCGGATGGTCAAGGAAGCCGGTCTGAAACTGGCTCGGAAACGGGTCCTCACTGACCGCGTCATGTCGCAAGGTTCGCGATCACATGCCCAGCCAGCCAAACTCAGAACTGGGTTGACCGACTTAATCGACCTGTCGAGCCTGAACCTGTCTAACACCTACTTCAGAGCAGAAGGACACAAGGATCTCCCCATCGAAGAACATGCTAGGGCTTTAGAGGTTTATGTGGGGAAGTTCTCGACCGGCGTGTCGGTCGACATCGCCAACAAAAAGGAACGGCTCGCCGCCCGGCGTGACATCCGCCTCGGCGACCGGTTCGTCACCATCGGCGTGTGCAAGGGCCGCTGGCCATTCGGAAAGAAGGTCATTCTGACCTACAGGGTCTGGAGCGCCGACGAAGCCAAAGCAATGGCCGTGCGGGCGGTCGCATCCCGCCTTCCGCCAATCGAGGACGCAGCCCATTCCAAATCATACCAAACCACCAAAGAACCGGTCCCTGAGCGGAGCCAGTCCCCGACACCCTCGAAGGCGCTCACAAAGGAAACCGACCTTTCGCAGGAGGGCAAACTCGGGCCAGACATAGAGCGCCTCATCAATGAAGTCAAAAATGAGCACCGCCAAGCGGAGGGGTTCGCCGTTAACTTCTTTGAGCGAGCCTTCAATATCGGAACCAAGCTCCTGGTTATCCAGGCCGCCATCAAGAAAACGTTCGGGCACGGTTACTGGATGGTTTGGTGCGCGCCTAACCTTGATTTCAGCATAGACACGGCCCAACGGTACATGAGGACGGCAAGGAAGTACGCTGGCAAGGACATTTCCAAGATCAAGCCTGCCAGCATTTGCGAGGCGCTCGCAGGCGAGGGGCCGGGAGACGCGAAGAATGGGCGCTTGTCTTTGGCTGACAAGTTACCCCGTGGTCAACGGGCGCTGGACCGGGCGATGGCGCACCTGAAGGCGGACGAAGAGAAGCTCGGGCCGGAGCAGACGTTGCAGGAGACGGAAGGGTTCGCCGCCTACCGGCGGCAGTTAGAATTGAAGGTAGCCGAACGGAAAAACACGATTGACGTGGGCGGGCAGGTCAAACCCGACGAGCCGAAGTCGGCGGAACCGGAAAGCAACGTGAAATCAAAAACCGCAAGCGTGCAGTTTTTGCCAGAACCTTGCACTGCCTGGGTCGCTCGCGACCCTCATAAAGGCATCGAACTGGATACCATCGCTGCGACGAAAGAAGCCTCGGCGCTCGCGCTCGCGTTCCGGGTAAAAAGGAATCTCGAAGACCTGCTGGCCGATGGATACGAGATTGGCCGCTGCTCAATAACCTACGCTTCGGTTCATGAGTCTGAGCCGAAGGCTGACCCAGCGCCGCCCGGCCCCGGTAAGCCACAAGCTGTCGTACCCGCCACCGATGAACGGCTGGCGCTAACTGTGGAGGATGCGCAGAGCAATCCGACTGGCCCCAAGAAGGACTCTCGACCGAATGTAGCACCCTAGCGGGTTGAAAGGCGTTATGTTCAGTGGCAACGAAATCGCTGGCGTTTTTATTGGTCGTGGCGGCGTTCTAGCTATTGACCTGGAACGGTTCATCACGCGATTTCTCTCGCTGACCCAGCCCGTGAAATCTTTGCTCCCGATCTGGATTCTTCACACGCACGTCTTCGATGAATTCGAGTTTACGCCCTATCTCAATATCATCAGCCCCGAGCAGGGCTGCGGCAAGACGACCACCGCCGATGTTCTTTCGGCGCTCTGCTGCCGGGCTACGTCGCCGACCTGCGGCACGGCAGCAGTCCTGAAAAGAAAAATCGCGGCGGAGCATCCGACTTTGATTTTGGACGAGTGGGACACCCTGGACGACGGCGTCCGCAAGGATTGCCGGAATTTCCTGAATACAGGTTTTCGCCAGGACGGCACATTCAGCTTTGTCTCCGGGTCGAAAATCATAGAGATGTCCACCTTCTGCCCCAAGGCCATTGTCGGTCGGTCAATCGTCGCGCTGGCCGAAGCCACCCTCTCCCGTTGCATCTCCTTCGTCATCCACAGGGCGCTCCCCGAAGAAAGGCTCGAAAAATTCCGGGAAGTCCAACGGGCCGAGGCGGCCCTGCTGCGAAAGCGGTGCGAGGCGTGGGCCGATGACTTTCGCAGGAATCCAGTCAGAGTCTCGCCCAACATGCCTGAAACGTTGAGCGCCCGGCAGCAGGATATTTCGGAGGTCTTGCTTGCCATCAGCGAATCCTGTGGTGGGCCTTGGCCTTTGCTGGTGCGCAACGCACTCACAGACGTATTCGCCGATCCGCATATTCCCACTCCCGAGAACGAACTACTACGGGCGGTTCACCGCTTCATCACCGAGCGCAAATCGGACCATTTTCCAAGCCAGGAGTTTTGTAACTGGGCCAACGAGCAGCCGGAGACACCGTGGTCCGAAAAGCGCCTGACCCAAGCTAAACTGGCTGCCATGCTGAAGCATTACGAGGTTTTTCCGGGCCAGATAAACCGCGTTATTGGCGGTGAGCAGCGGAACAGCCGGGGTTATTTTGTCACTCAATTCAAACACGCCTTTGCGCGTTACGTGGATGCCGCGCCACTAAACCGCTAGGGTGCTATATCTCGAATGACAATCCGTGGATGGGGATTCGAGCGGTGACGCTAACGCCCATGGTGGCCGGTCAGCGCCACCCCGCTGTTGTCCTGAACGGTGTGGTGTTCTTTTTTCCCTTCCAGCCCCTGCTTGCGGGCGGAGGGTCCCTGCCGGTGCCGGTACTGGAGGCCCTGGTGGTGCTGGTCGCGCTCAATCCCTTCCAGGGCGATGGCCACGGATTCTCGCTCATATCCGCCTTGAGGGTCGTTTTGGCGATTTCTTTTCAGCCAAACGCGCAGCCCGGTAATTGGCTTCCCATTCCGGCCCAAGCGTCTTGCTTAGACCTTTTCTGACCCGCTTCACAAAGTCGCCACCAACTTGCCGATCAAGAAACTTGAGGCTTGGCTCCATTCCCTGCGTGGCTTCTAGCCCGGAGAGCGCGAGTGACGGTTTGAGGGGATGCGTGGAGCGGTAGATGTGTTCAGTTTTCCGGGTCTTGCTGATGCTGTAGCCCGCATGGATTTCAGCGACACGATGGAGCAGGTACATTGCAACTATGTCGTCGGGATGGTCCAGCGAGAGAACCCAGCGCGTGTGCCGATTCAGGGCCATACTCAAGTCCAAGTGCTGCCTTCGACTCATCGACACTCTGTAAAGTCCAGGCCCTTTCTCGAAATAGGGCGGGTCAAGGTAGAGCGGCTGGCCGGGCGTTTTTGCCACGTATTGAACAGCGTCCATTTCATGGACTTGGCAGCGTCCGGCCAGCAGGCGATGTGCGGCACGGATGCTTTGGCATAAGGCTTGCGGACGCCAACGGCAGTCAATTCTTTGGACTCCACTCTGACGACGCCCACCAAGAGGGCCATTTCCAAGCCCACCGTAGCTCCACCGGTTGACTGCCAGGGCTTTGAACGCTCGGTTCAGGTCGCCAGTGGGCCTGCTCTTCTTGAGCGCGTAAAATCGCCTCACGCTGGGCCGCGCACCCTGTACCCGCACACAGAGACTTTCCACGCCACTTGCGGAGCCTACGAGGACACGCCAGAACGCAGCCATGTCCGGGTTAAGGTCGTTGGCGTGGAGTTTAAGGCGCGGCCAGCGGTCGGCGACGTACAAGAGCACACTCCCGCCGCCCGTGAACACATCGTGGAAGGTGGTCTGCCCCACCAGTAACCACTCAAGGTGCGGAGCCAGTTTCTCCAACAAACGAGCCTTGCCGCCCGGATACCGGAATATGGTCGGAAGTGGCATGCCCTGCCAAAAAGCACCGGACCCGCCGAAGGTCAAGCCCAACAACGGGCCGATAGGTTACCAACGCACTGAGTATTGCGTTCTCCAGAGGCAATATCCGATTCGGCTTCCGTCTACGCGGTCGTCCCTCACTTGAGCATCGCGGTGCGGCTGGGCCGCGTCTCGCAACTCCTGGTGCCCAGCGTTACGGCTTGCACCGGCTGACAGGCGGCCAGCACACGCTCATTTCTGTTTGATTTCATGGCGCGAGGCGTTTTCGCTCAGGTCATGACCGCTAAAAAATCAAGGCCCGAACCCGCCCTGGAGTTCTGCCGCCTGCTCCGCCATGGCCGGTTGTTCGAGGCCGAGGCATGGCTCAAAGCAGGCAAGCCTTCCCGATACCAACACCCGAACGTTCGATGTACGCCATTGGGCATCGCCATCGAAACTGGGTTTCACAGCATGTTGGAACTCCTGCTCAGGAGCGGCTTTCGCCCCACCCCGAAGCACCTCTCGATGGCGATACGCCGAGGGAAGCCGGGAATAGTGGAACTGCTGGTGGAGCACGGGGCCGATGTCGGCTGGCTGGGTTTTGGAGTGGCGGCGTATTGGCCCGACCCTGAGATTCTGCGGCTGTTTATCGAGCGCGGGGCTGACACGGAAACCGGCTATCCAGTGGCGGAAGTCCTGAAGTACTCGCCACGAGCCTTTCTGGGCGTCTACAAATCGTTTATCGACCGTTGTCCGCACTGGCAGTTCCAGGCCGACATGGCGCTCAGGCATCACTGCCCTGAAGGGAACATGGGCGGGGTCTGCTTGCTCCTGTCCCTGAAGGCCAATCCACGGGCGGAGGTGCCGAGGAACGCGAAGGAAAAAGAGAAATCGGGGTGGGCCTCCGGTTTGTCGCAAGCCGTCGTCAGCGGCCACCTGGAAATCCTCAAGAAGATCGGCCCGTGCGAAGGGCTGGACGATTTGGACGATCTGCTCCGTTTGGCCGCCGGGTCGAGCAACGTGGCGGTCGTCGAATACCTCATCGGTCTTGGCGCGGACCCAAACAAGGTGACGGAGGGTGCGGATACAGCCCTTAGGTCGGCATTGTGGTCGCTGGAATGGCAACTGGACCTCTATCCCTCTGAACGCTACTCGCCCCAGAGGGGTGACCCTCTCCAGGCAGTGGATCGATTGCTGCGGCTTGGAGCGCGATTTCATCCGGACGAATCGGATGAACTTCACTTTCTCAAACGGTGCCTGCTGAAGTTGGACTGGTGGAACGGCTACCAGTTGATGAAGAGCATCTGGGAAAACGAGGCCCTTGGCGAAGGCCATGTTCTCAAGCTCTTCAAAGACCGGCGCTTACGATCCCGCCTGAAAAAGCGCCTCCCCGCTTTGGCTCGAATGTTTCCTGCTTTGAAGAAACTGGTCGGATGAGGGTATTTGCTCGGGCCGGTGCCGTCCTGACCGCAGTGAGCCTGCCTTGGCCCACGGGGTTCTCCCATCCTCAACCCAGCTTTGATTCAGAGACATACCGACGCATAGGACTTTCTTTGTTTACGAGGGTTGCCCTCGGAGCGCAGGACCAGGGCGGTATAATTCTCCGGTGAAATACTTCGCTTACGGCTCCAACATGGACGTGGAACAAATGAGAACGCGATGCCCCGGCGCTGAAATGCTCGATCAAGCGGTCGTACGGGGAGCCAGCTTTCGGATCAACCGTTACGGAGTCGCCACGATCATTCCGTCCGCGTCCAGCGTTTACGGTGTGCTTTGGGAAATCTCAGCCGATGACGAACGCAATCTTTCTGTGTACGAAGGCGAAACCACAGAATTCTACTTGAAAGAATCGGTATGGGTGGAACCCGCGAGGATGAAACCGCTGACCGCTATGATCTATTTGGCAGCGAATATTCAGCCGGGCAAGCCACGCCCCGGCTACCTGGAACTGATCCTGAGTGCCGCCAGGGCGCAAGGGTTCCCTGACGAGTACCTTTCAAACCTCGCCTCCTGGCGCAACTTCCGACCGGCCAGAACAACCGTTCACTGATGAGGTCAGTCAAACCAGCCACGCGGTGTCAGGCGGGGCCACTGGGTTGAGGAACCACATCCAAGGACTGGTTCCACGGGAAAGCGGTGAACCGCATCCTGCTGGGCAGGCACGGCGCAGCCTGTACGAATTCGGCCTCCAGAATGCCGTAATGCAATGGACCGTCAACGGTTTGGCCCAGGTTCACGCAGGCACTCTGGCCGATCCGAGCATGCCAGCGTTGGGCCTGAATCGGCGAATCGTGGTCATGGCCGGAGATCGTCAACAGAGGCGAGAACCTCGCGAGCGCCTCGTTCCAGGCCGGATTGCCAGAAACGGGGCCTTGCCTTTCCGTCAGCGGCGTGCCCGCAGGCGGCTCGTGCATCAGCCACAGCGTTCGCATGACCGGCCCGTACCGCCGGACCAGTTTGGAGAGCCACCGGTCGGGAGGGTCGGGCAGTGGCTCCCGCGTGCCGACGTAGGCGGTTTCATCCCCGAGCGCGCAAGGGAATCCCACCATCGCCAGCGGACCGCTTGCAAAGACTTCTCCGTGCAGCGCGTTGAGCTTGCGCCGAGTTTCGGCCCAAGCATCGGCGAAACTCCACCAATCAACATCCTCGTGGTTGCCCCGGACGAACACGATGTCCGGGCAGGGGAGGCTGCCCAGGAGGACTGCGGCCTCCGAAGTCGAGAGGCGCTCCGCTGTCGACTCGAACGCGTCCAAAAAATCCCCGACCAACGCCACCACATCAGGTTTGTGGGTCGCCACGGCTGCGGCTAGTTCGGCATAGAGCCGTTTGCTCCGGTGGAGGTCGGCCGCCGTCAGCACCTTAACAATCTGAGCCATGTCCCGATTATAGCGGCACCCATTGCCGGAGGCAGGATATTCATTGTAGACAGTCCCGAAGCTCTGGAGTCGCTACTAGCTCAGGGCAATCACCACTACGGCAAAGACAATGCCGAGGATAAGCAGGACAACCATGCCCAGAAGTGCGCTCGCTGGTTGCGGCGTCGTCGCCACAGCAGCCGGTGCTATGGGTGCCAGCGTTGTTTTCGCCTCCGGCGGAGGTGCCAGCACAGTTGACAAGCTGGGCAACGGCTCCAACTCAACGGGTTCCAGTTCGTCGGTGTCACCATCGGACTCTTCACACAGCGCCTCCTGCGCCAAATCGTCCAGGTAGCTTCTTCGGTCCTCCGCCAAATCCAGCAATTTCTCGACTCTCGGGTCGTCCGGGCACGGCAGCGACTCCAGAAGCTCAATCACCGCCTCGGTCGCCGCGATTTGGTCTTCCAGCGTGTCTTGCGGCTTGGCATGAATCTTAGCGATTTCGACTTCAGCCTTCGCAACTGCCACCTCAGCGGCGCGCTCGTTTCTCAGCCGGTAAAGCTCTCTCCACTCTGCTTCGGTCAGCCTCCTTCGACCGGGCCGACTCCGTCCTGGCTCGGGCTGTTTTGACAATGCGTTGCCTAAGTCATTCAGGCTTGGGGTGGCCGGGCGCGGGAGCGCAATTCGGATGAACTCCGCGTGCGAGGATGAGGAAGCGCGCAGGTCGCGTGGCATAAGCGATTCCGGGAGGTGGGCGGGGAATGGTCAGTTTAGTCCAATGGATATGGGCGGCGGCCTGTCGCTGGCATGAAGAGACTTGGCTCGCACTCCGGCCACGGACTGAGTGTGTTGGGAGGTGCAGATTTCCACCGCGACGCGGTACCAGCCGAATTTTTGAGTCTGGCCGGTGAGCGCCGACCCCGAAAGCACCGTCACCACCAGATTGACTTCATGCCTCGCCGCTCGGTTCAGGCGATTCACTTCGGAGCGGTCCGCCTTGGAGAGCCTGCCGAGGTCAACCACCTCCCCGTGGTCGGAGCGCGCCACGCGGCGGATGTAATCCTCCACGAGCGGCAGTCCCTCGACCACGGTCGCCACGCCCAACATCAAGTCCTCCACCAGCGTCTCCGGGGTCGTCAGCCAATCGCTCTTGAACATCGGCTCGTCCAGCGGGGAGTAAAAGCCCGGCGGAGCGATAAACCATTGCAGGCGGTCGGATTCGACGAGGTAAGCCCAGTTGCGCGGGATTAACCCCTCTTCCTCCATGACCTCGATGACGACGTAGGCTGTAATTCTCTGACTTTTCATAGTCGACTGGCACTTTGCTGGGCGCGGCAAAAGGAAGGCCGTTTCACGTTGTCTCTTCCCCGGTCTGCAAGTCGATCCGAACTTGCCGACCTTCGATGTCCTGAAGATGCAGCACGCAAATGGAGTCATCGGGAATTTCGCCCTGGTCGCGCAGGACCTGGAGCCACAGGAATGTGCGGTCAAGCACGGCACGCAGGAGCGGGCGTGGGTCATCCGCCTCGGGTTGATGGGCGGCGAGATGGGCCAGCGCCGCCTCTGCCAGGGAGCCGTAGAAGCCGTACTTGTTGCCCGCGTGCAGCCAAAACTGAAAGGCATCACGAACCTGCCGGAGCAGCCAAGCCAGGTGCTTGGCGTGCCGCGTCCGCACCACGAGGTCATGGGCATCCGCGAAACTCTGTGGTTCCCAGGCGAAATCCGACGTGATGACAACATCGGCTCCGCCCCACTCGGGCGATTCCTCCTGGTCAGGAGGGCGTAAGTCGGGGATGTCCCCTCCGTCCACCTTTCTTCCCATGCTGGCAAGGTCCCCGTTGATTTGGTCGATGGACGGTTGTTTGTGGTTCCAGCTAGGCATTCGCATGGGATTCAGAGGACGGATTTTAGCTTCGCTTAAAGGTTGGCCAGTTGGCCGACAAGCGCCAGCCCAATAATTATTGCAAAAAACGCGAGTGTGAGCCGGTGCGCCAGCGCGAGGCGCTTCTCCAGGACCGCTGCCATGGTGCCACTGGTCATCGGGGTGGCGGGAAGCGGGTACGCCCTCGCGGCAACCCAGTTGGCGATTATGACCGGCAATAAAGCAACGACCACCAGGATGATGGCAACGTGCAACATTGTCCCGATTAAGCCCCAAAGGCTGGTGCGTAGTCTCGGTTGCATGCTCGGGTATTCTAGCCGTCGATGCGTTTGGCGGCACGGACTTGCTCTGTCGACAGACCGCGCCCGTCATAGAAGCCAAGACTACGCCAAATAACTCTGGATTCGGAATACCGCACTTGTGAAACGTTGTGGCGATGATTAGCATGGTGAAAATGAGCAACCGGAACTCAGCACACGGCGGACAAGTTTTTGGACTAGCCCATTAGAATCGAGGAATGGAGGTTATATGGCTGATCAAACTGGCGGAAGGGAATCGTTCATGAAACATCCTTCGCAACCACTGCTGGACGTGTGCTTAGCGACAGGCTATCAAGGGTGCCGCCCCAGTCGTGCTAGGTGCATACTGGTCGGATATGATTCAAATTTCCCAGACGGGCCACAGGGTTTGCTGGCTGAGTGCATCGCGTATGTAGACAATCCACAACAATGGTGGCAGAACCATCCACACCGGCATCACCCTCTGGACGCCACAGGCTTTCAACACCGAGTCAGAGACTTGCTAGAGGCTTGCTCAAATGAGGGACTCCCGCTTGAGACGCTCCGCGACGGGTTGTGCTTTTTGGAGCTTCTGGGGATTCCAACAAAGGGATCGAGTACAGGTTTTCGCGAGCTTTACGGCGCGTTCCTTTTCTCTCAGAACAACCGGAGACACCTCCTAAGTGTGCGCCGGTGGATGACCAAGAAGAATGGCCCTCTCGTCATTCTACCGAAAGGGGTGTTGGAATTGATGGGCGCGATACCGGTTGCCTTGAATCGCCGGGATCCACGGTTCTTTCAAGCCTTCTGGCAAGTGGTCGTTGATGCCTATGAGCATTTCCAAATTCCGGCGAATGACATCTACCACCACGCAAACGTCCTCGTCACGCGCAAATTCCCATACCGCAACGGCCAGAACTACAATCTTCTCGCCCCGATAATTCAAGCAGCTTTTCACTGAGCCGCACCACGGCTCTCTCGCAATAATCTCCTAATGCTGGCATCATCCGTGTCTTGAGCAAGCCCGGCCTGCGCCTTTAAAAAGCGGTATCGTGCCGCGCCAGCAAAGCCCCGACGCTTCGCCTCCTGGTTGGCCGCCGCAAGTCGCCTGATTTGTTCTCGCCTTTGCTTCCTGTTCGTCGCCGCCTTTTCGCCCTGTTTACCGATTCCTCTGGCGCGGTGGAGCCTGATTACCTCTTTCCAGCCAATATCCCGTGCGGCGTCAAGACTCCAGTACCCCGGAATGAACACCTGGGTTCCGAATGGCGTCAGCGTAAAGGTCAACTTTTCCACCAGCGGTTCGTTGTTCTTCATGCCGTAGAGGAACCACTTCCAGCAGAATAAATCGAAGGCGACCTGGAACCGGCTGGTCGTGACATCGAGGGGCGGTTGGCTCGGGCGCTGCCAATTCCTTTCGGGCAGCGGGGACCGGCGGATTATCCCACGCGAATCCCTGAATTTCGCCACGTCAAAATGCCGGTTTAACGTTTTCCAATCCCTCTGGAACTCGACGTTGTGCAAAACCTCCTGGCGGTGCTGGTCAAATTTGTGCTGAGCCTTCCAAACGTGTTCAGCCACACCCTCTCGGCGCTGGTGCTCGCTTTCGATGATCGCGCCCAGGTCCCGCGCTTCGTGGAAATTCGCCCCAGTCTGGATCTTGGCGGAGCCGTTGATGAGCAGGTCCAGGATCGGTTCAAGCTGGGCGACCTCGGCGGAATCGCTGGCCAGCGCGAACTGGATTCGTTTGGCCAGGTACGCCGGATTCTGCGGGAAGACCGAACTTCCGTGGAGCGCCATCTTGGTGAGCAGCACGAACAGGGCGCATAATCGCACGCCTTGCTTGTCTCGTTTGGCTCGCAACTTCTTCTCGATCCTGGGCAGTTCGAGGAATTTGAAGTTCAGAAGCTCCCGAACCGCTGGCACATCGGCGAAGGGCAAAACCCAAAGCAACCTAAGCTCGGTCAAGAACCGGGCGCGGACCGGTTTCGGCACCTTGAGGCTGGACAACTCCGATTCCCAGTCGGGTTCACCCTGGCGCAGATGCGGGCTGAAGCGTTCGGTCGAATAAATGCCTTTACGCAATTCCTCCACCCCAGCGGGATCGGCTAAAAGAAATGGCTTCATTCCAGGTGATACTGCCAACTTTCGCGGAGGGTTCAACGCTTTCCCTTGTTCTATTCTCTTGCGGGCGTGGGTCTTCGGTTCCAGCATGGCTCCTGTCTGACAAGCATCGCCTATCAGAATGTCTATGGCCACCGAACTGTTTGGATACTCTTACGGGGTTGGCTCACCGGCTTTAGCGGCGTTTCTTGAACCTGATGCGGGAGCAGAGTTCGGGCTTTCAAACGCGATTGCGAATTGGCTGCTCCGCCCATTCCTTGGGCGTCAGTATGAAGTCTGCGGGATCTGCGTCGCTTGGGCCGCACCTCAACATGAAACCCACTTGGCTGATTGGATCGCAACGCTTGGTTCGACCGCTTTTCTGGAATTTCCTGACGAGCAACTATTGACCATCCCGGCTCATTACGCGATGCCTCAAGTCGCGGTTCGCTCTGTCGGATTCCACGTGCAACCGAAACCGATCACAGCAGAAACCACTTTCCAATTGCCGGGCCGCTTTGGTCTGGAGATATGCAAGGGGCTTTATCGTGTATTCATCCGCCACGGGGTCGAACCATGTCCCCTCGGGATGATTTTTGCGATGGCGGGCTTGCCGGGGCGGGTCGACCAGCATCATCGGCGCGCAGCCAAACTATGGGTGGAAGCAGGCATGGAGAAATTCGGCATGGGGCAGGTTCCTTAAGTTGGTTCCCTGGTGGACGTTGCTCGACAACCCGGATCGAAGGCGGCTAACCTTCACGCTCAGCCGTCAACTCCGCGACCAAATCGCACCATTCATTGACTGCCTCGCGCCGGTTGAACAGCACCTGACCCACCACCCACCCGCCCTGTCGGAGCGCCCGCCCCATCATCGCCGACTCCGCTGGCAGCGAGGTGTGGATTATTACCGGGCACGCGGGTTGGTGCGCGAGAAGCATGTTTACGGCGTCCATGCCGGTCCCAGGATTCCGGCTCGGGCTGTCGCCCAGGTCAAAATCCAGGGAGATCAGGCAGGCGGTGGGGAGCCACTGGGCGAGTTCGGCGCGCATGGTCCTGGTGTTGTCCCAGCGCCGGATCTCAAGCTCGCCGGGGACGGTGGCGAGAGCGTCGCGCATCAACTCGGCGCGCCTGTCGTTGTCTTCGAGCACCAAGATTGTTTTGCGGGCGGTAACCACGGCCAAGATGGTGGCCGAGAGCACCCTGGCCGCGCAAGCCTCGACGCGGTAAGAAGCAGTTGTCGTCGTCACGGTGTCCTTGCCCGTAGGCCCGCAGGCGCTCGCCTTGCGCCCCTGGAGCGAGTTCAGGCACTTGGCGGCTCCCCAATGTCCAGGCCCGGCGGCGCGGATGGACGTGGCGTGGGCAGCGTCGACCGAGGGAGGCCCATGATCCGATCAAAAGTCAATCACAGGGTTGACCCGCCCCGCCGCATTCGCTATAAATCGTCGGCAGTCACGTCTCGCGTGCCGATAGATGGGAACCATGGCGAAGATGACGAAAACGGAACAGGCGCTGAAGCTGGTCAAGCGGATTGGGGTCGTGCGTCCGAAAGACCTCGCTCCGCATGGGATCGCGCCTGTTTACCTCCGGCGGCTGGCAAGAACCGGCGAACTCGTCCAGTCGGCGCGGGGCCTGTACAAATTAGCTGAACACAAGGAGACGGCCCACTATCGTTTGGCCGAGGCGTGCAAGCTCGTCCCCAACGGCGTCGTGTGCCTGCTCTCGGCTCTCTTTTTCCACAAACTCGCAAAACAGCCATCCGAGGTGTGGCTGGCAATCGACCGCAAAGCCCGGAAGCCCACCATCGAGGAACTGCCGATCCGATTCGTCCGTTTTTCCGCTTCTACGCTCCGCCAGGGCATCGAGGAACATTCCGTGGAGGGCGTGCCAGTGAAAGTCACCACCTGTTCTAAAACGGTGGCTGACTGTTTCAAATACCGGAACAAGATTGGCTTTGACGTGGCGCTGGCGGCGCTTCGGGAGTGCCTACGCCAGCGGCGGTGCCCGAAGGCGGAGCTTCTCAAGTGCGCCAAAACGTGTCGGATTTCGACCGTGATCCACCCCTATTTGGAGGCTCTCGCGACGTACTAGCCATGTTCCGTACCTTTCCATGAAAGCCACCCTGACCAAAGAATTAGGCCAACTTGCCCTGGTGCGGGCGCTTGTCGCGTTCCTCGGCGAAAAAGACCAGTTTGGCTGGTGGGACTGCTCCTTCCTCGGCTCGACCGGCCAGAAATATTTGGCGATCACGCATCCCCGATCCCATGTCGCCATCGGCGTCATGGCAGCTTCTGAAGCTGCCCGGCGCGTCCACGATGCCCGGATCGGAAAGGGTCGCGTTTACCATCTGTTCCGCCTGCCACACGCTACGGAGCAAAAGCTCCAGCAGTACGCGCTGAGCGAGGACGCGGCGACGCTAGTGGCCGCCTTGGAGAATCGGGACAAGGCCCTGCATACACTGGAGACGCTGGCAAAAGACCCCGACGGCACGCCGGACGGGCCGGTCCGGCTGGGCGGCGCAAAAACCCTCTCGTCTCCGACCACTGTCGGCAAACTGGCTGGGATTTACATTGGCGCGTTTCGGGCGTCGAAGCAGACCATGCCCTACTTCACGGCCACCGACTGAGCATGAATGCCGCATACTCAGTCGCGCTCGCCAAGGGGCAAGGTATGCCCTCCGAAACGATCCTGCTCTTGAAGACATGGCGGGAAGGGATGAGCGCGGTTGAACTCAAACGCCACGTCATTGCCAACGGGCTGCTACCGAAAGCGACGAACTACCGCACCTCCGATCTCGTGTCGCGGGTCTTTGCGCCTCGGTACCTATCTCACGGGGCTGTGGCGGCGAAGAACCTGAAGCATTTGCTCGCATTGGGCTTCCCCGCCGACCGCCTGCTGCAACTGTTCCTGATCTACACGGCGCGGGCCAACCTCATCCTGCGGGACTTCATCACGGACGTTTACTGGCCGCACTACAATGCCGGATCGCGTGTCCTCCAACGCCAGGATGCGCTGGACTTCATGAAGTCTGCCCGCGCTGGCGGTCACATGCCGAAGAACTGGTCCGATGCGATGAAGACCAAGATGACCCGGTACCTGCTGTCCGCCCTCACGGACTTCAAGCTGACGCGGGACTTGCCCAAGGGGCGGCGCGAAATCGTTCCCTACAACATTCAGCCGGCAACGACCCTCTACCTCGCTCACGAAGCCCACTTTTCCGGGTCGAGCGACCACGCCGTACTCGAACACGGGGACTGGAAACTGTTCGGCTTGGATCGCCAGGGAGTGCTGGACGAACTGCGAAAAGTGGCAGACCAAGGGCATTTTATCGTCCAGTTCTCCGGGGATCTGCTGCGCATCTCGTGGAAACACAAATCAATGGAGGAATGTCTCGATGGCATCGCTCAGAGATAATTTCGACCAGCTATTCCAGCGCCTACGGCAGGGCCGGGGCATCAGCAACACTGGCGACGACCCCGTTTACTACCTCGTTTTCCCTCCGCATGAGATGCTGGAAGTTAAGCGCCAGCTCAAGGAGTGGGAAGCCAAGCTAAAACTCCAAGGCTGGGTGCTGGAGACGTTTTCAATGGCCGAGGCCATCCGCGACATCTTTCTGGCGAACGAGTTCCGCGACGTGTGGCTGGCCAGCGAGATGGACAAATCGTTCGATCCTGAATCGGTTCACAACATCAACCAGACGTTGAGCGACGTGCTGGTGTCGGGCGATGCGCTCATGAACAAGCTGCTCGCCAGACTGGAGTCTCTAGCGGGCCGCAACCAGACCGCGCTGTTCGTCACGGACCTTGAGGCACTCCACCCGTATTTGCGCGTGGGTTCATTGGAACTGAAACTTCAGGGCAAGTTCTGCGTTCCCACGGTCTTCCTGTATCCGGGCATTCGCGACGGCAGAACGACGCTGCGTTTCCTTGGCATTTACCCGGCGGATGGCAACTACCGTTCCGTCCACTTTGGAGGTTGAGTTATGAGCACGATCCGAAACCTGTTTGAAACCACCCGCCGTCTCGACCGCCGCATCGAAAAGGTCATCAGCTTCGACAATGCTGCCAATGACCAACTCAAGCGCGAGATCACCGAGTACGTCGTCACCGACAGCATCGAATCGAGTTTCGAGCGCCTGCTGAACTGTTTCGACCAGGGCATGGGCGGCGGCAGTCAGGAGATCGGTGTCTGGGTTTCCGGCTTCTACGGCTCGGGGAAAAGCTCGTTCACCAAGTACCTCGGTTTCGCCCTCGACCCGGCCCGCACGGTGGATGGCAAGCCCTTCTTGGACTGGTTGGAGAGCCAGTTGGTCAGCAAACCGCTCCGGGCGCAGCTCCGCACGCTCGCCAAGCGTTACCCTTCCACAGTTATCATGATCGACCTCGCCAGCGCCCAAATCGCGGGCGCGACGATGGCCGAAATCTCATCGGTGCTCTACTGGACAGTGATGCAGTGGGCTGGCTATCCCAAGGACCGCAAACTCGCCTACCTCCAGCTCATGCTGGAGCGCGACGGAAGAATGGCTGAGTTTGAGAAACGCATCACGGCCAAGGCTAAGGGCAAGGCGTGGTCGGACATCCTAAACCAGCCACTGGTTGCCCAAGAGTTCGCCTCGGAGTTGGCCTCGGAATTTTACCCCGACGTGTTCAAGACGGCTAAAGCGTTCAAAGATCTGAAGGTGGATGACGTACAGTTCGAGAACGAGCGCGTCAAAGAGATGCTCGAACTCATCCGACGCAAATCCGGTCGCCAGAACATCATCTTCATCCTCGACGAAGTGGGCCAATACGTGGCGGCGCGAGACAACCTTATCCTGAACCTCCAGGGTCTCGCCGAGAACATTACTCATCTGGGGAATGGCAAGACATGGCTGGTCGCTACTGCGCAGCAAACGCTTACGGAGGATGATCCCCGCGCTCAGATGAACACGGGAAAGCTCTTTAAGTTGAAAGATCGTTTTTCCGTTCAAATCGAGCTTGAAGCCAGTGACATCCGCGAAATCTGCTACCGCCGCCTGCTGACGAAATCTAGTGCCGGCGAAGGCACGCTGGCCGGGCTGTTCGACGCCCATGGACAAGCCCTGCGCAACCACACCCAACTGAGCGGTACGCGCTTTTTCAAATCTGACCTCGACAAAAAAGTCTTCTGCAACCTGTATCCGTTCCTGCCGCAGCACTTTGACATCCTGCTCGCCCTCCTGGGCCGGCTGGCCAAGACCAGCGGCGGCGTGGGGCTACGCTCGGCCATCAAGGTCATTCAGGATGTGTTGGTGGATCAAAGCGGCCTCCGCGCCGGCCAGACACTACTCGCCGACGAGCCTGCCGGCAAGTTGGCCACCACATCGGTGTTCTACGACACCCTCCGGCATGACATCCGCAAGTCCTTCCGCCATGTCGTCGAAGGCGTCGAGCGGGTTGAGCGCATCTACGGTGCCGATTCCGCTCATACGCGGGTCGCCAAGTCCGTGGCGGTGCTCCAGTTGCTCGACGATTTTCCGACGAATCGCGAGAATATCGCCGCGCTGCTTCATCCCAGCGCCGACGCGGGGTCACAGTTGCCCACGGTGAAAACCTCCGTGGATGAGCTGCTGGTCGACAAGGAAGTCCACCTGAGCGAAATCGACGGACGCCTGCGGTTCATGAGTGAAGCGGTGTCGGAGATGGAAGGTGAGCGGGCCAAGATTCACGCCGGTCCACGCGAGATACGCCTCGTCCTGCATGACAAGCTGAAGCAGATATTCACTCCCGCGCCGACCGTCCGACTGCTCGGCACGCGTAGCGTGACCACTGGCATAAAAGCCATGTCCGGTGCGCTGGCTATCTCCTTGGACGGTGAGCGTGAACCGGTCCAGACGGTCATCGAACTGGTGCCGCCGGGCAGCTACGAAAAAGCGAAGGAAGAGCGCATTCTCGATTCCAACCAGCGGGCGAACCTCAACTGCCTTTACCTGCTGGCCAAGGAAGACCCGGAAATTGACAACAAGTTGGTCGAGATCGTTCGCAGCCTGGGCATCTACAACCAGAACCGCAACAAGACCGTTGAGAAGGAGGTCAGCGAGTACCTCAACGGTCAGTTCCAGCGGGCCGAAACATTAGGGAATGAACTCGAAGTGCTGCTGAAAAAGCAGCTTGCGGCTGGCTCATTCATCTTCAGGGGTAAACCGGTCGCTGTCGGTGTTCTAAGCGCCGATCTGCTGCAAGCGACGGGCAAGCAGCTCGAAACCGCCGCCAAGGAAGTGTTCGAGAAGTACGCCGAAGCGCCGGTTCAGGCCGAGGCCGGCTTGGCGGAAAAGTTCATCAACACGTCAAACCTCGCCCAGATTGCCACCAAAGACGACCCGCTGGGATTGGTGAAGAAGTCCGGTGGCAAGTCGGCGGTGGACACCGGTCACCGGGCGCTCGTCTCGATCAAGGACTACTTGGAAAAACACGGGCAGGTGGATGGGCGCAAGGTCCTCGACGACTTCTTCGCCGCGCCCTACGGCTGGTCCAAGGACACCACTCGCTACCTGATCGCCGCTTTGCTCATCGCGGGCGACATCAAGCTGCGCATTGCCGGCGTGGATGTGACCGTGCGCGGGGATGCGGCCACCGAGGCGCTCAAGAATAACAACAGCTTCAACAAGATCGGCGTGGCGTTGCGGGACAGCCGGCCTTCGCCGGAGGCCAAGGCTCGCGCCGCCGAACGTTTGCTCAGCCTTACGGGCGACACTGTGTTGCCGCTGGAGGACGACATCAGCAAAGCGGTTACGAAGTGCTTCCCGCAGCTTCAGCGCGACTACGCGGCGCTGGCCATGCAGCTTAAGACGTTCACCCTGCCCGGCGTCGAACGCGCCGAGAACATTCAGGACAGCGTCACCGAAATCCTGCGCGGCGACGCCTCGGACGCAACATCATGGTTGGGTGGGGAAACCTGCCCGCTGGCCGATGATCTGGAGTGGGCGCGGAAAGTGAAGAAGTCGCTCGACAACGGCATTGATGTTGTCATCGAGCAACTCCGCACCTGTATGTCGGAGATCGCAGTAATGCCCGGCGTCGGTATCCCCGGCAAACTTGCCAGTGACACAGCCCAGCTCTGCGATGAGGCCAAGGAGTTTCTTAAGCGCGAGGACTTCTACGAATTCATGCCCGACTTGAAGTGCCGGCTGACCGGATTGGAAACGGCGGTGAAGTGCGCCGCGCAAGGTCTGTCCACGGAACTGGACAGCCGGCTCACCAAGGAGATCAACGCGATCCAATCCTCGTCCGAATGGAGCAGGCTCGGTTTGGATGACCAGACCCAGTTCAGCAACCGCTTGGACAGGCTGCGCATTACCTGCACATCTGATCTCGCCGGGCTAAAGAAGCTGCTGGGGCACCAATACGTCCTCACCAGCGAACTGGAGCAGGTCAAGGCAGCGATCAAGGAATGCGCTAAACCCATGCCGCTGCCGGACAACAGCAAGCTGGAGGAATGCTACGAAGTCACGCTCACCATGCCGATAGAGCTGACCTCGCTCGATCAGGCGGATGCCCTCATTGCCGAAATCGAGAAGCTGAAGCCGAAGTTCCAGCAATACGTGAAGATCAAGATTAAGTGGCAGTAACCTATGGCTTTTGATTCCCACACTCGCAACAAGCTCCAACGCATGGTCGGCGCGTGCCGCCGGTTGTTGACTGATGAGTTCGACGACCAGTTGCAGGGGCTGTATGGCATCTACGCTCAAGATGGCCGCGTGCTCGAACTGGAGAAGCTCACTACCCTCGACGACGACCATTACCAAATCGCCACCCTGTTGCGCGACCGTGCGAAGCATCTCACCAGCGGCATGGCGTCCGAGAAGCAACCGCTTGCCGAGGCCGTCAGGCGCGTGTTGCGCGAGCAGGCGTTCACTCTGCTCAACCGCTTCGCCGCGCTCCGCATGGCCGAGGAACGCGGCTTCCTCCAGGAATGTGTCGGGCAGGGACTCAAGTCCAAGGGCTTTCAGGTCTTTGAAACCGTGGCGCGCTCCGGGCTGGGCGGTGCGTACGAGCGTTACGTCACCTTCATCCACGGCGTGTTTGACGAGCTGTCGCTCGACCTCGGCGTGCTGTTTGACCGTTGGTCGCCGTTTGGCCTCTTGTTCCCTCGCGAGCCGGCGCTGCTGAACTTCTTCGACCTGCTCAACGATCCCGAACTCAAACCGCTCTGGAAAGAAAACGAAACCGTCGGGTGGATTTACCAGTATTTCAATGGCAATGACGTGAAGGAGATGCGCGAGGCCGCAAAAGGCGGTGCGCCGCGTAACAGCCGCGAACTGGCCGTGCGCAACCAGTTTTTTACTCCGCGCTACGTCGTCGAATTTCTCTGCGACAACACTCTGGGGCGCGTCTGGTATGAGATGACGCGGGGCAAAACCAAGCTCAGGGAGCAGTGCCGTTACCTCGTTCGGCGTCCGAACGAAATCTTCCTCAAGCCGGAGGAAGTATCCCCGAAGCAGCCGACCCAGGACAGCCCCTCGCAGGAAGACCTGCTTAAGCAGCCCGTCCACATCCCGCACCGCCTGCTCAAAGACCCGCGCACCATCCTGATGCTCGATCCTGCCTGTGGCTCGATGCACTTCGGTCTGTATGCCTTCGACCTGTTTGAGGTCATTTACGAGGAAGCCTGGGAGCTAGAGAAGTGCGGCGCGGAATTCCAGAGCCGCCCACCGGAGATGCTGTCCCTGCAAGAAGCGTACGGCACGAAAGAGGATTTCCTCAAGGATGTTCCCCGCCTCATCATCGAGCACAACCTCCACGGCATCGACATTGACCCGCGCTGTGTCCAGATCGCGGGCCTCTCGCTCTGGCTGCGGGCGCAGAAGGCATGGCAGGAGCTTCTCCTCAAGCCGGCGGAGCGTCCGGCTATCAGACGCTCGAATATCGTTTGCGCCGAGCCGATGCCGGGTGAGAATCAACTACTAGCCGATTTCGTGGAGAAAGAGTTTCCGGCAGAGGAACGCGGCGTCTTCCTCCGGCTGATGGAGGCTATCTTCGACAAAATGCAACTGGCCGGCGAGGCTGGCGCTCTGCTCAAGATCGAGGAAGATATTCGCAGCGGCATCACAGAGGCCAAGAAACTTTGGAAAGAAGGGCCACATCTCGAACAATCAAAATTGTTTGCTGAAGTTGAACCGTCCAAGCAAAAGGAACTCGCGATTGATCTCAGCGGGATAACCGATGAGCAGTTCTGGGACAGCGCGGAAAGCCGCATCTATGAAGCCCTACACGACTACGCTGAGCAGGCCGAAAATGGAGGCGGTTTCCAGCGCCGGCTCTTTGCCGAGGACGCAGCGCGGGGCTTCGCTTTCATTGATGTTTGCAGCAAACGCTATGACGTAGCGTTGATGAATCCGCCGTTTGGTTCGGCCCCGCAGGCTCGGAAGGCGTGGATGCGTGCTCAATTTCCAGTTTGCGGCGAGAATATACTTATATCCTTCATCTGTCGGTCGCTTGCCACGTTGGCAAGGGGCGGGCTTATGGGCTGTATCACAGACCGTTCGTGGTTGCAAAAGTTTGATTATCGCAAGTTCCGAGCATGGATTCTTGAAGGGCGGCGCTTGACCACGGCAGTGGATCTCGGCTGGGAAGTCCTTGATGCAGCAAACGTCGAAACCGCCGCCAGCCTCTTCACCGTTGGGGAAACGCCGACTATCCTATTTGGGAACGATGCCTCTCGTGAAGAGGCAAACCGACTCGTCTTCCCATTCGCTTCGTGTCATCTGCATACTCCTGCATTTTTTAAAGTCATCCCCAATAATGCCCTGGCGTATTCCATTCATCCAACCGTTTACAAATGGTTTGCTGAAGATGCGAAAATCCAAGGGTCGCTCATTACCTTCCAAGGTGGCATAAACTCAGGCGACTCTTTTCGCACTGGACGCTGCTCCTGGGAGGTTCACCCAAGCGACATTGGACTTGAGTCAATGTGGGCATTCGTCCAAGCAGGTAGTCCTTACTCTCCTTTCTACTACCCAACGTCGATGGTTACCCTTTCGGAAAACAAAACTTTTAGGACCATCTTAAGCAACCCCACAGCCAGAACTCCTGCCGCTGAGTTCTATGGCAGGCCCGGCATCGCCTATGGCAAGCGCACGGATTTCATGTATTCATACCCGATGCCTGCCGGTGGCGCATTCTCGTGGGAAGGCCAAGCAGGTTTCGCCGACAACGGCGATTCATCAACCCTTTACAGAGCACTCGCCTTTACCAATTCCAGCACTTTCATAGCTCTAGCAAACCTCGTGGCCGGACAACACAAGTATGCCGGGTATCTGAACACAATCTGCTGCTTGCTGCCCGAGCCGTTTGGCGAAGATCAGGTAGCGCGAGAACTCGTCAGGAAGTTGTTGACGCTGGACACCGCTAATGAGACATCGCCTCATTTCATCGTTTCCACAGCGAGTGAGCTACTGAACCCCGCATTGCCCAGGAATATTCGTTGTGAGCGTGCAAGTGAGTTCGTTAGATGGGTCCGAGAGCAACACGATGCGATCAGCACCGGCATTGAGTCGGCGCTACATGTGGAATCAGTCTTTCAACCAACCCCGGCTTATGACCACTTCGAGCTGTTGTTCGACGACAACTACGATGCGCGGCTCGCTCTCAAAACTGCGATTGGTTACGGATTGGGCTGCGCTTTTGGCCGCTGGGACATCAGAATTGCGACCGGCGCGAAGGCCGTGCCGAAATTGCCCGACCCGTTTGCGCCTTTGCCAGCCTGTCCGCCCGGCCAGTTGCAGAACTTGCTGGGCTTGCCCGCCCGGCAGGAAGACATTGCCTCCGACTATCCCGTTCGCATCCCGTGGGACGGTATCCTCGTGGATGATTGCGACAAGAGCGGCACCTCAACGCATCGATTCGATATCGAATTCCTTGTCCGCAAAGTGATTGAGACTATTTGGAAGGATCGTGCTGAATCCATCGAGCACGAAGCCTGCGAATTGCTCGGGGTAAAGTCGTTGCGCGACTATTTCCGCAAGCCTACCGGCTTCTTCGCGGACCATTTGAAACGCTATTCCAAGAGCCGGCGGCAAGCGCCCATATACTGGCCGCTCTCCACCGCCTCCGGCAGCTACACGCTGTGGATTTACTACCACCGCCTCACCGATCAGACGCTATTCCAGTGCGTGAACGAATTCGTAAAGCCCAAACTTGAGGAAGTGAACCGCGACATCGAGCGTCTACGCGGGGAATTGCAGCGGGCAGACGGCGGCAGCAGCAAGCAGCGAGAGACACTGGAGGAACTGGAAGACTTCGCTATCGAGTTGCAGGAATTCCACGACGAACTGCTCCGCGTGGCCGGGCTGCCCTACAAGCCGAACCTGAACGACGGCGTGCTTATCACCGCCAGTCCACTCTGGAAGCTGTTCCGCATGCCCAAATGGCAGAAGGATGTGAAAGCGTGCTGGGAAGCGTTGGAGGGCGAGGAATACGAGTGGGCGCATCTGGCGTACAGCATCTGGCCCGACCGGGTGAAAAAGGTCTGCAAGACTGATCGCTCCATTGCCATCGCCCATGGGTTGGAAGATTTGTGCGAAGTAAAAGCACCAGAGAAGAAGGCCAAGAAGATCGAGCAGGCGGGCAAGCAGCCGGAATTGCCGACACAGTTAACCCCGCGCCCGCCATCGGTGGCCATCCGGGAATCGCAAACCGTCCGCGACGAAACCACCCCGCCGACGCCGATCAACCAAACCGACCGCAGCGAAGTGCTCTGCGTCATCCGCCAAGTTTTCAACAGCGGCGGTGCCCGCGACCGCGAAACGGCGATGCGCGACGTGGCCCAAGCCCTTGGATTTCAACGCCTCGGCAGCCACGTCCGGGAAGTCTTGGACACCGATCTCCTAACCGCCGTCCGACGCGGCATTCTCGTGAACGATAACGGTCTTCTCTCCCTCGGCGCAAGTGATGTGCGCGACTATGAGCGCGGTTCTATGAAACCTGACTTCCTCAGCGCCATCGGACGCGCTTGGATTGAGCGCCAAGAAGCCATCCGCCTCTTTGCCCGCTGGCTCGGTTACGCCCGCACAGGCCCCGTGATCGAAGACACCGCCCGGTCCCTCATTAACGGCCTGATCCGCGAAGGACGGTTGGAAAAAGATGGCGACCGTATCCGCCGCGTCTCCTGAAAATGCGTGTTGAAAGAAAGAAATGTCTAATGAGCTGAAGAGCAAAACACTGGCGTGGCTGGCGCAAACGGACGTGCGAGACGAAACATGAAACTGAGAGATTTTATCCGCGACCAATTCAAGCGGCGGTTGGATGCCGGCGGCGGCCTTGTTATTTACGACGGCGATGGCCGCTACCGCGAATGTGCGGCAGACCTTGCTAGTGATACCTGCGTTTTCGTAGACGCAGGAGAGTCCATCATCACAGCCCGAGAGCGGGCGCTCGCCGAATGGTTGAAGTTGGCGATGCCCAACAAATCCAAGCAGCCGAAGCAACTCGTGATTTATGTTCCGGCACCGAAACCGGAATCAGACGAAGACAAGTGTCGTGATCCGTTCCAAATCTTCGCTCTCGGAGGCGCTGCTTTCCCCGAAGGCGATGGCGACAGCTATCAGGCGCTCTGCCGGAAAGCCAAACCGGATTTTGCCGCCCAGATTGAACTGCTGTTTCAGGCTGGCGTGCCCGACTTTGAGACGGTGGACAACGTAGGAGCGGGGAAGGGTTGGCCACGGCTGAGGACGCTGCTTGGGGTGGAGTCGGCGGCGGAGATTCTGGTGGCCTTCCTGTCGCCTACTCAGAAGCAGGCGGCGGCTTTGGACGAGGATGCGTCATGGCAGGCTGAGTTCCGGGGATTCTGCGCGGACGTGCTCGGCTACACCATCAAGAGCAAAGGCCAGAAATGGGCCACGTTGAGCAGCGAGTTGTGGCGCTTCATCCTGTTCAGCGAGTTCGCGTTCGATCTTCCTGCTGATTTGCCTGTCAGCCTCCGGGACGTGCCCCGTGCGGCCAAAACGTTCTCGGCGCTCGTGCTGGCCGTCTGCAAGAACCTGCGCGATTCCGAGCGGCATCATGCCCGCTACATGGAGCAGGCGGATCACGTGGACGGCGAGCTGAAGCTGGAAACGGCCATGCAGGGAATGGAGGACTTGGGCCTGCTGGACACGTTCGCCTTTGAGGAACGATGCTTCCTGCGCGTGTTCGTGAAGGCGGCACTGGCCGGCGAACTGGGCAAGGCGCAGAAGCTCGCCGCTGAACGTCGGGCTTCAATCTGGGTGAAGCACACGGACCGGCAGCTGGCTTGGACGATTGCAGAGCGGGCCTTGGGCCTGATTACGAAATCCGATGATCTGGCGGCGGAGTTGGAAGCGGCAGGTGAAGGCGTGGCGGCCACGTTCGATTTCTACGCCAAACGCGGCTTCGCCCTGGACACTCTGCAACGGGCGTTCGAGCAGTCGGTGGCGGACTGTTACGGTAGCGTGGACGGCCTCGACGATCTGATCGAGGCGGCCCGGCAGAAATACCGGGCATTCACGGAGACGGTCCAGGCAACTCTCATCAGCGGCGTGGAGAGCGAGGGGTGGCCGGCAAGTGGCCGAGTGCGAAATACCGAAGTATTTGACCGCTGGGTCGCGCCGGCATTGAAGGAGCGCGGCAAACGGGTGGCATTCTTCCTCGTGGATGCGCTGCGGTACGAGCTAGGGGTGGAACTTGAGAGCCTGCTGGCGAAGGAAGGCGCGTGTGAGCTGACGCCCGTATGCGCCCAGCTTCCCACCGTCACCGCCGTCGGCATGGCGGCGCTGATGCCGGAGGCGGATGGGAATCTCCGGTTGACACGCGAAGGCGAGAAGCTCGTGCCCACGCTCAAGGGTAAGGCCGTGGTCGTGCCCAAGGATCGGCTTGAATACGTGCGGAGCATTTACGGCGACCAGTGTGACATGATTGACCTGGACGACCTGTTGGCGATGAACGTTTCACCCAAGAAGAAGCCCAAGCTGCCGGACACCGTGCGCCTGCTCTTGGTGAAGACGACTGACATTGATGAGATCGGCGAAGTGAACCCAGCCAAGGCGCGGGAACTGATGCCGCGTGCGCTGAAGGACATTCTTGCCGGGCTGGGCAAGTTGAAAAAGTTGGGCTTCGACGATGTGGTGATCGCAACCGATCACGGATTTCTACTCCTGCCGGGACAAGAGGCCGGCGACGCCGTGCCCAAGCCGTCGGGCGATTGGTTGCAGGTGAAGGATCGTTGCCTGCTTGGTTCAGGTTCAGCCAACTCATCCTGCGTCGTCTTTCCCCGGCATGAGGTTGGCATCAGGGGTGATTTCGAGTCCTATGCCGTGCCGCGCAGCTTCGGGACGTTCAGCCGGCGCGTGCCCTATTTCCATGAAGGTTTGTCGTTGCAGGAGTGCGTTCTGCCCGTGATTGCTGTGCGGCTGAAGAAGGAGGTCAAAGCGAAGCCGGCCAGCGTCGAGGTCCATATCAGCTACAAGGCGGGGAAAACGAATCAGGTGACGACTCGACTGCCGCTGATTGATGTATCGGTGTTTGCCGGCGACATCTTCGAGTCCAGTGAGATGGAGTTGCGGTTGGAGGCGTGGGGTAAAGACCCAAAAACAGCTCAGGAGCGGGTGGTGGGCGAGCCGGCCTCCAGCGATCATGTTCATCCCGCCACCGGCCTTGTGCGCGTGAAACCGGGGCAGGCGATCAAGGTGCCGATCCGGTTGGATGAAGGGTTCAGCGGATCGTTTGAAGTGCGCGTTTACGATCCAGAGACACGGGTTGCCTACGGCGATGCGCTGCGCCTGAAGACGGCGATTTTGGAGTGACGTATGGAGAATCTTGACCAGAAACTGAATCGGGTGTTTCCGGGCTGTGTGGTGCGCAAAGACCTGCTGCACCAGATCAAGAAGGGCACGAACGTCCCGTCCTTCGTGCTGGAGTTTTTGCTCGCGAAGTTTTGCGCGACCGACGACCCGGATGAAATCCAGGCCGGCATCGCGGCGGTCATCGAGACGATCCAGAAGAATTACGTTCGGCCTGATGAATCCAATCGCGCCCAGTCCTTGGTACAGCAGAAGGGCAAGCACAAGTTCATCGACAAAATCCACGTCCGGTACGTGGAGGGAGAGAAGCGACATTGGGCGGAAATGGAGAACTTCAACTCCCGCCGCATCGCCATCAACGAATCCTTCTACCGCGACAACGACCGCCTACTGGAGGGTGGCATCTGGGCCGAAGTGGTCTTGGCTCACAACGACGTGGAGGATGACGACTACGCATTTCTCGTGGAGGAATTGCGCCCGATCCAGCTCTCCCGGTTCGATTTCGACGCGTGTGTCGCCGGACGCAAGCAGTTCACGCGGGATGAATGGATGGATGTTCTGCTGCGGTCGATTGGGCTGGAACCGTCGAAGTTGTCCACGCGGGTTAAGTTCCACTTTCTGGGACGGCTATTCGGGTTGGTCGAGGCCAACTACAACTTCATCGAGCTGGGGCCACGGGGTACCGGCAAATCCTACGTGTTCAGTGAGTTCTCGCCTTACGCGACGCTTATCAGCGGAGGGCAGGCGAGCACATCGGTTCTGCTCTACAACAACGCTCGGAAACGGGTGGGGTTGATCGGGTTCTGGGACATGATCGCATTCGATGAGGTGGGGAGCGTCAAAATCAAGGACTCGAACACGATTGAAATCCTGAAGGACTACATGGCGAACGGACGATTCTCACGTGGCGCGACGGTCATCGCCAACGCGAGCCTCGGTTTCGTGGGCAACATTGACCATTCCATCGAGCAACTGGTGAACTCCGCTCAGTTTGACCTGTTCGAGCCGCTGCCAGAAGTGATCGATCTCGCGGTCATGGACCGTTTCCACACGTACCTGCCGGGATGGGAAGTGCCCAAGAACAGCAGCGCCTTGCTGACGAGCAGCTTCGGGTTCATCACCGACTATTTGGCCGAGGTGTTCCACTACCTGAACAAGAAGGTGAACCGCTACGAATACGTGAACCGATCCTGTCGGTTCGGGCCGGCGCTCCAGGGCCGCGACGAGGTGGCCATCAAGAAGACGATCTGCGCATTGATTAAGCTGCTCCATCCCGGTGGGGAGCCGAGCCGAGCCGAACTCGATGAGTACATGGCATACGCGGTCGAGGGCCGCCGCCGCGTCAAGGAGCAGATGAACAAGCGGAAGGCGGACGACGAGTTCGCCGGCATCAATCTGTCCTACTTCGATGCCACTGGCACGGAGGTTGTGGTGTTCTGTCCTGAATCGAAGGATGCGCTCGCAACCCAGAATCCCACCCGGCGGACCTTGACGGAGACGAGGGTGACTGCGGCGCGTGGGCCGGCTTCGGGAGCCGCCCCTGCGTCGAGGACGCCAACGCTGCCGGTGCAAACGCCTGTGCCGATCCCAGTGCCGGCAGTTTCCACGCCCGCCGCTGCCGTCGCTCCTATTCTTTCGGTGCCTGCGCTGAAGGAGAAGCACCTACGGATCGCCTACGGCGACACGGGCATCACCTACGAGTCACTCTTCGGCGAATACCTCAAAGGGGTGCGGGAAATCACCGTGGAAGACCCGTACATCCGGGTTCCGCACCAGATCAGCAACTTCCTGCGGTTCTGCGAGTTGGTGGTCAAAAACGGCTCAGCACAAGTCATCAATCTCACCACAGGTTCTGATGACGAATCGCAGGGCAAAGAAGCTGAGGAAAAGTTGAAGATGATCGGCGTGAGCCTGCTCGACCACGGGATTAAGCTGAACCTGAAGTTCAGCGACACGCTCCACGACCGCGAAATTCGGTTGGACAACGGCTGGACAATCCAGATCGGGCGTGGCTTCGACATCTACCAGAAGCTCGACAACTGGTTCAGCGTTGGCACCTCCGATCTGGAGATGCGCCCGTGCATGGAAACCAAGGTCGATATTTTCAAGAGAAGCTGAAGGCTACATTCACGATACGATTAACGATCCACCACCGAACCACATATGGACTACGACCGGCTGACATCCAGCTATTGGCAGGAGCAGGTGAACCGCGTTGTCCAGATGCGCGACAAGATTGCGGCCCGCACAAATTGGGTAGAGGAAGGCCGTGTTGTTCCTGAGGACGAGGATCTTATCATTGGAACGGGCCGTCGCCTGGACATGGCGATCATGTTCCTTGACCTGTGCAGTTTTTCTGGTAGGCCGTCAGAAACGCTCCAAGAGCAGGAAATGTTGCTCCGTGCGTTAAACCTGTTCTTTAGCGAGATGATAAAAATCGCTGAAGATTATGGCGGGGTGGTCGAAAAGAACACAGGGGACGGCCTCATGGCCTATTTCAACGACAACGAAGGTGACCCGCCAGCGGACGGAACGAAGAGAGCGGTTGCCGGCGCGCTAACCATGTTCTATGTCACTGCCCAACTGATTAACCCTATCCTCAGGAATTCCAAAATTGAGGATTTTCGGTTCCGTATCGGAATTGATTATGGGAGCGTGAGTGTTGCCCAAATCGGGGCAGCAAGGCGTTTTGGGTCTTTGGTAGCTGTGGGTACTAGTGCCAATGTCGCATGCAAAATGCTTGGAGTCGCCGGGCCGGACGACCTCGTGATAGGGGAGAATGTTTTCCGCCATCTCCCAACGCAATGGCAACGAGAATGGACTACCGTGAAGGCGGACAGCACCGGATGGATTTACCGTGGCAGCGGCGCTCCTTACAGGTATTTTAGTTATACAGGACGCTGGAGGCCACCCCAAGGAGTATCGATATGAGTGAACAATTAAAACCAGCTCAATCACCAGAAAAGACGCCGTCCGCAATCCCAGTGGAAGTGGGCGGTAAATCGCTCGTCGCCGCCACACCTCCTGTGGCGACGGCGGCGGAAGAAAAGGGAAAATCGTGGTCGCCTATGCCCACGAAGACCGAGGTGCCGGTCGGCGATGAAACCACTACAGTTTTCACTAGCAGCGTTCATGCCTATATCAACGACTACATCAAATTTGCAGATCAGAAGGCGGCATTCGTCTTCGCAGCAGTGGCTGCGATGCTTGCCCTGCTGCAAAAGAACAGCGTCACAAAAATCTGGATCAAGAGTCCCGCCATGTGGAGCTTAACCGAAGCCTTGGCGGCATGCGCGGTCGTGAGCTTATTGGTGAGCGCCGCCGCCTCGTTGCTTGTGGTCTTGCCCAGGAAGAAAGGTTCTCCAACTGGAATGGTATTTTGGGGTGCAATTTCCAAATGCCGGAGCGCGGAAGAGTATGCGAGCCTTGTTCGAGCAATGGAGCCGGCACAATTAACGAAGGCACGATTGCAGCATTGCCATGAGCTTTCGCTGGTCTGCACGCGCAAGTACAAGGCGCTGAGTTGGGCGATCTGGTCAGCCGCAGCAGGCTTTCTGGCCACGATTTTATACTTCGCGCTCGTTTAATCAGTCAGTCAGATCGTCGGATTCTGAATGAACATACCAACCTCGGGTCGTTTTCAGGCATTCGCAATGATTGTGGACCTCAACCATTATGCCATGATGGTTTCCAAAGCCGAGAATCAGCGCATCGCTGAATTCGCTGCGAAGGTTCTCACCGGCCCTATAGCCGCCGTCCAAAAAAACCGGGGCGAGGTCGTGGCGTTCATGGGTGACGCCTTTCTCGCTGTTCTGCCCGACGCGGAGAGTGCGGTGTTCTCCTGCTGGGACATCGCTAGGAATATCGACGATCAATGCGAGGACATTTCTGGATTACAGGGTGCCGCAGCAGATATTTGGTCGTGGGCACCAGGAGGGCCATCGATAAAGATCGGAGTCGAATTCGGAAACATCGATGCCTCGCCGATTTCCAGTCGCTTCTTGGGCAAACAATGTCTCTTGGCGGGCACTGCAATCAATTATGCGAGCCGCATACTCAAAGCAGGGGAGGGAAACCGGTGCCATGTCGGTCCAGTGGCGGCTGCAATGGACGGCTTTTCGAGTTACTTGTCGCATGGGCCGTACAGTGTGGAGGGCAAACCCGGCGAACCCATCCACACTTACTTCGAGTTGGATATGGGTGACCTGTGGAGGGATGGCCCGCGAGAGGAAGGCAAAGACACCTATTGGGGTTAGCCGGACCTGCTCCAGTGGACGGACTACCTCGGTGGCTCTTGATCGCCACGTCGAGCGCATTGAAGCAGACAGGGGCGCGACAGCCATAGTTATGGTCGTGACAATCTAATATTGTTCGAGGTCGTTCGAGGCAAGTTTGTCGATAATCGGGCCGCATCCGGCTCATTGAACTCGACTGGCTCCGCGTTTTGGAAATATCTTCAAGGGCTATGAAATCGGCTGCTGCCCAACGACTCGTCGCCGCCGTGGAACAATCCACGGGGTATCGGGTTGTCGTCGACACGGTCGAGGGCATAGACGAGGACGCGCAGATGATTTCGGCGCGGCCCGAACTTCCGGTCCACACCATCCGCGTAAACAAGGCCAAGCTCCGCTACGCGGACTACATCGTTGCCAGCCAGTGCGCGATGCTGCTCCGCCTCTGGGCCAACCCGGCCCGGATACCAGCGTTCAGCCCGCTGGTTGAGAAAGTCCGCTACTTCGCCGACCGCACCGCGAACAGCAAGCCGCTATCGCAACTGCCGCTCAAGACGGCCCAGCAAACCTCTATCCGCTTCGCCCAGGGCCTGCTCAACCAAGTTCGGTCATTGCCCTTTGAGATCCTGGCGATCCGCGACTGCCGGGAACTGTGCCCTGACCTTCATGACATCCAAGTGGATGCCGTGGAGTCGCAAGTCCGGTTCCTGTCCGAAATCTTCGCGCCCAAGATCCGGGCGGTAGCCCCGGACAACATTTGGCGGAGCAACGTTTCGATGAACGCCGCCTATGCGCTGAACTGGTCGGAATTGTCCGGCTCTTCGCTGGCCACGCTCCCTTACGAGAGCGCCGGGTTCGTCGAGGCGGGCGCAAAGCTCCTGGCCGAGGTCAGCGCCAAGTCGGCGAAAACCACCGAAGCCTACACCCAGTTGGTCGATGCCTGGGCTGACCAGACCGGCCTGCGCACGCTCTACAAGTGGGAATATCGAAACGGCAGACAATGAGCGAGCAGCCCTTCACCTTTACGCTTCGGCTCGAAGATTTCGACCTCAGCCGTCTGCCTATTTCCGCCGAGGTGCTTCGAGCCGACCCGGACCTCCTGGCCCAGGCGATAACGAAGTTTTACGCGGCGATTTTCCAGAAGCTGGGTGGCAGCGCCAACGTTGCCATCACCGAAGGTGCCGTCCACGTCTCCTGGTACCCGGCGACTGGCGAGGCGCGTCAGCTTCTCCTGGACCATGCCCTTGCCCTACTCAAGAAAGGCAACTACAGGGAAGCGGACCCCATCCTCCACAGCCTCCATGCCCGTTATCCCGACGACGACAAAGTCCTGTTCAACTACGGGATGATGCTGAGCGACCAGCGGAAATTGGACGCGGCATGCCGCCTCCTTGCGCACCTCGTCGAGGTCGCGCCGAACCATTCGGAGGGCTGGACGGCTCTGGGAGTGGCGCTGGCCCGGAGCGGTGTGGGGCCGGAAGCCCTGAAAGCCTTCCGGCGCGCACTGGAACTGGACCCGGCCAATGGCTACGCCATGCGCAACGCCGGGGCGATCCTCAACGAGACTGACCCCGCTGAGGCACTCCCGCTATTCAAGCAGGCCGCGCAAGTCCTGCCTGACGACCAGCAGACCCTCCTGGGCTACGCGACCTCTCTGCTGCGACTCGGGCGCACGTCGGAAGCAGACCCCATCCTCACCAAATGTATCGGGATCAACCCGCTCTCCGACACCGCTGAGCACGCCCGCACCGCCCGCACGAAGATGGCGCATCAGACCATGCGAGACGCCGTGGCAGGCGATCTCCGGCCCGACGTGGTCATGTATTGCCTTGGTGCCTTGAAGTATTTCGAGGAAGCCGGGCGCACCAAGACCGGCGCTGTGGCGATGGAAATTGCCCTCCTTGGGCGCAGCGGCCTGGATATTAACGACCCGACCCAGAAGTACACCCTGCGCAGCTTGCCCGGAAAATTCAGCGGGATGCGCCTCGTTTCCATGATGTACGTGGGGTTCAAAATCATCGCGCCGGATCAGGATGCCGGTATCGACCTGTCCCGCGAATACGCGGAGGCCAAAAGGCTCTTCGAGTTGGAGAAGGGGACCGGGGCCAGATAGCCGGGCCGCCAGGGTCAGGCAGACCGGGCCAAGGTTGTCGGAAGTGCCCGGCCCGATTACCATCGGGGCGATGGGCAGCGACCTGATATTTTACCAGTTCAGCCGGGGCAAAGTGGAGCGTGGGGACTTCAGCCACTTCCTCGACCTTTACGCGCCGGACAAGCTGCCCGCTGGCCGCCGCCTCCGCGACATGATGAACTGCTTCGTCTTCTGCGTCGAGGGGTGGGACAGCGACCCGAGAGAGATCCACATGGTGCCGGAGATCCGGCGCTTCTACACGTCGTTCCATGAGGCGTGGCCCTATTGGCTCTATTTCTGTAACTTGAACGTGGACACGCTGAGGGCCATGACGCTGTGCTGCCTGCCCGAGGTGAGCACGTTGCAGGTGGACGGGCGGACGAAGGTCGCGGCCACCTGCCCACCGCTTGAAATCCTGAACTTCCTGAAGATGGATTTTCTGCCCATGAACTCGATGTGTGAGCGCGCCGAGATGACTGAGCGTGGGATTTACGACCGGACAAAGGCGGTGTTCCAGTTTTTCAACTTCCCCTTCGATGCTGGGCCGCCGCCAGCCGATTCTATGTCCGGGGATGACTTCGCTGCGCACGCAGGAGTCTCGCACCCGAAGGTTGGCCGCAACGACCCCTGCCCCTGCGGGAGCGGCAAGAAATACAAGAAGTGCTGCGGGGATGGCCGATAAGCACGACCAGCTTTCTGCCCCGCGTGATGCCGGTGTAGACGAGGTTGCGCCGGAGCAGCATGTACTGCTGCATGGCCAGCGGGATCACCACGACCGGAAACTCCGACCCCTGTGACTTGTGGATAGTGATGGCGTAGGCCAGGGCCACCTCGTCAAGTTCTCCGAAATCGCAGACAACGTCGCGCTGGTCGAACTTCACCAGGACTTCGCGCTCCACTGGGTCAATGTTCACGATCTGGCCGATGTCGCCGTTGAACACGTCCTTGTCGTAGTTGTTCTCGGTCTGGATCACTTTATCCCGTGGCCGGAACCGCCAGCCGAACTTCTCCATGACCGACTCTTCGGCGCTGGCGGGGTTGAGTTTGTTCTGGAGCCGGACGTTGAGTTCGCGAATGCCCAGGGACCCACGGTTCATCGGGCAGAGCACCTGGATGTCGCGGATGGGGTCGAGCCGGAACTTGGCTGGCACAATAATCGGCCTCGCTTGTGAATGGCTGTGCTGCCGTCAGGAGCAAGCTCATCAAAGCAAAAGCCCGCGCTTCGGCACAGACTCCTGCGGCTCTCCGATTGAGGGCTGCTGTGTCATAGGTTGCGGGGACCGGGACGTTTAGGTCCAGGTCTTAATTCATTCGCACGCTGACACGCTTAAGCCGCAATAGGTCCTCGGCGGCAAGTCCACCACGGTCTTGCTCACTCCGTGGTAACGACCCGATAAAAACGCTGTGGCTGCCCTCTGGTGGAATCGAACATATAGTGGAGTGCTCCATCACCCGCTACGGGTGCACCCAAGTCGTTCCAATCGTTAGTCTGGAGTTGCGTAGCCCACTGAACCTGATAGCTCTCCCCTGACTCGGTAGCCCATCCCAGTTCGACTGCCGGGAATAGGAGGACCCTGGAGCCTCCGCGTAAGAAGGTGACGGTCGCTGCGAACCCGGTGCTGTCTCCCTGGAAGCCGTTACCGCCGTCTCCGCAGACGAAGTCAAGCGTGTCCCCGGCGTTGAGTGTGAAAGGGAACGGTGACGTGAAAGAAGTGCCATTGCCGTAGCCGGATATAGTGCCATTGAAGTAGGGAATGCCATTAGCGAGCACGTGCACGTCCGTGGTTGTACCCGGGGAACCTTCCGCTCCTACGAAGCTTGCGCCCACGTTGTACAAGCCAGTTGTTGGCGCAGTAAAGCGCACAATGGCGTACACCGCGTCCGGGCTGGGTCCAGGGGCAAGAACGAGTTGACCATTGGTGAACACCGCGCCACCTGAGACTACTAGTCCTCCTGTGTCGTTTTTACCGATGCGCGGGTACGCATCCGGATATGGCAAATTTCGTCCCCAACTCATCATTCCTCCCAACCATGATGTGGTGTTCGTGAATAGAGTGAAGCTTCCGAATGCCCCTGAGTAGCCGTAGCTCCAGGCCCCAGCCGGATTGTTGGTCTTGGAGAAATCTGCCACAGCATCAAAGTTGGTCTGTGCTGAGGTGATGGTCACGTTGCCAATGAGAATGGCGGCGAGAGCCAAGGTGCTTTTGGTTATGCTCATGTTCTTCCTATGTGGGTTCGGTTGGATGTGCGTTATGTCGCCAAGCTGTCTTCGAGCCATCGGTGGTTGCGCTCAGTAGTCGGTCTGGTGCATTCCACAATCAGCCCTAACGTAAGTGAATTCCTCCGGAGACTCTAGCGCCTCGCCATGCCAAGTCGAGCGTGAATGTTAAACTTTTTGATACGCAGGGACGCGCCCTGCTCGAACGAGATGCCATTGCGAGTCAGAAACCTCGACGCCTTGAGACTAATTGTCATTTCACGATGACATTTTTGATCGGCCCAGGCGTTCTTGATGCGCTGGCGGCGCTTCGGCCCGATTTCGTCTACATCTTCCAGCCGGGCGGACTCCTGCTCGATGGTGTCGAAGATTTTCTCGCCAAACTTCTCGACCAGCTTCTTGGCGTAGACGGGGCCTATGCCCTTCACCATGCCGCTGCCCAGGTATTTCTCGATGCCCTCTTTTGTCGTGGGCGCGGTGCTGTTGAGGGTGGCGGCCCGGAACTGGAGGCCGAACTCCTTGTCCTGGACCCAGCGCCCCTCGGCAGCCACCCACTCCCCGGCGCTGGCCGAAGGCAGGGAGCCGACGACGGTCACCAGATCGCGATGGCCCTTGGCCTTGACCCTGAGCACGCCGAAACCGTTTTCCTCGTTGAAAAACGTGACGCGCTCGATCAGGCCGGAAAGACTGTCCGGCAATGTAGACGGCGATGAACTGACCACACAGGATTCTGCAATCTGCCCGACCAAGCCGCAAGCCGCTCGCCTCAAGAAGGTCCAGCCTGGAAAGCAGCCATTTTCCGCCTGCAAGGCCAACGGTCATATCGGGACATGTGCTGGGCCTGAAGGCTGGGCCGTTAGGGTTTAACCGGAATGTGGATTGCTGAGCGCCAAGGCTACGAACGATTCTGGATTGCCTTGGCGCTGGCGGCGGCCACACAGTGAGGCCATGAAAACACGATCCTGCTGTAAGCTAGTCGGGAGCCTCATCCCGCCGCGCCTGCATGTATGGCGACTGGCCACGGTAATCGCAGCGGGTTTGCTCGCGGGCTGTGCCACACCTATTGACCGTGTGCGGATAAATCAGGTTCAGGTAATCGGAACCCATAATTCCTACCACCTTCGCGGCCATCCTTCCTTGCTGAAGCTGATAGCTCAAAGGTCGCCTGAAACGGCGCAAGGACTCGATTACAGCCATCGCCCATTGCCGGAGCAGTTGTCCCGGTTGGGGATTCGCCAGATAGAATTGGACTGCTTTGCCGATCCCAAAGGTGGCCTTTACGCCGATCCGCGAGGCCCCAAGCAGGTTGCGGCACTGGGCCTTCCAACGGTGCCCAACCACGACCCGGCAGGACGGCTGCGAGCGCCCGGTTTCAAGGTCATGCACGTTCAGGATGTGGATTACTTTTCCAGCGTTCTGACCCTGGTGGAGGGCTTGCAGCAGGTGCGGGACTGGTCGGACCAGCACCCTCGGCATTTCCCCATCTTCATTCTGCTGGAACTGAAGGAGGACCAGCCGGACCCGGCGCTCACCCGCCCGGTGCCCTTCGGGGAGGCGGAGTTGGACGCGATGGAGGCCGAGATACTCTCGGTGCTTCCCCGTGAGAAGATTTTGACGCCGGATGATGTGCGAGGCCGGGCGGCGACCCTGCCGGAGGCGCTGCGCCAGCGCGGTTGGCCCCCGCTGAAGGCGGCGCGGGGCAAAATACTCTTCGGGCTAGATAATGAAGGCCCGGTGCGTGACCTCTACCTCAAAGGACACCCCGCCTTGGCGGGCAGGTTGGCCTTCGTGAGCGTGCCTCCGACCCATCCTGCCGCCGCCTGGATGAAGGAAAACGACTCGATTGTAGACTTTGACCGTATCCAGAAATTGGTGAAGGCGGGCTTCCTGGTGCGCACGCGGGCCGATGCCGATACCGTTGAGGCGCGGGCCAATGACACTCATCGGCGTGAAAAGGCCCTGGCCAGCGGAGCACAGTTCATCAGCACGGACTACCCGGAGGCCAACCCAGCTTTTTCGCCCTACATCGTTCGCTTCGATGGAGGAATCGTGGTGCGGACCAACCCGGTCAACGGGGACCCATCGCTCCAGGGAGTGGATTTGGAGAAGGGTGCGTTGGACGCTGAACACCGTTAGTTGTGACCATGACCATTCCCGAAATTCTGAAACAACTGGAGCCTTACACCGGGCGCTTTCCGATGGAGGCGATGCGCGCCGCTATCGCGCAGCGGGAGGCCATTACGCCGGAATTGCTGCGGGTGCTGGAAGCGGTCGCCGGGAACCCGGAGCAATACGCCGCCCAGCGCGAGGGCTGCATGTTGCATACTTTCGCGCTCTACCTGTTGGCCCAATTCCGTGAGAAGAGGGCCTACCCGTTCGTCGTGAACATGTTCAATGCTCCCGGCGAGACGCCATTCGACTTGGTGGGCGACACCGTGACCGAACGATTGAACAGCATTTTTGCTTCTGTTTACGACGGGAACCCCGCGCCGTTGCAGGAACTGGTCGAGAGCGAGACTGCTAACGAATACGTCCGCGAGGCCGCCATTGAGGCTTTCCTCGTGTTGGAGTATTCCGGGCAGATGCCCCGCCAGGCGGTAGTGGAGTACTTCCGCCACCTCTTCGGCGGCAAGCTCCAGCGCGCATATTCCCACGCATGGAACGGCTTGGTCTGTGCCGTGGCCGACCTGCCCGCCCCAGAGTTGCTGGAGGATGTACGGCGAGCATACGATGACGGCTTGGTCGATTCAGGGTTTGCCCGTCTGGAGGGAATCGAGCGGGACTTGCGGAGTCGACCTCAAGGCCGCCGGGACCGGCACACCCTCGTCACCGATGCCATCGCCGAGATGGAATGGTGGGCGGCGTTCAAGTCAGGGCAGGCGTCCTCGAAGCCGAAATCGAGCAGCCAACGCGCCGCCTCCGCCGGGGCGACACCCTCACCGCCGAAGGTCCACAACAAGCCTTGGCGCAACGCTCCGTGCCCATGCGGCAGCGGCAAGAAGTACAAGCACTGCTGCGGGAAAATCCAGGGAGGGCCGACCGACCCGGCAAAGCCGCCGGGCGAGCGTCGATGAGCGCGATTCGCACGTTCAATGTCGAGGCCGGGATGCCCACACTCGATGAGGCTCGGCGGCTGGTTATCGACGAAATCAAGCAGGCCAAGCGCGCCGGAGCGCGAGTGCTGAAAGTGATTCACTGCTACGGGTCGTCCGGCAAGGGCGGGGCGCTCTGCGTCGGCTTGCGGAAGTCGTTCGGGCTGCGGAAAAAGGAAGGCGTCATCAAGGACTTCATCGCGGGCGGGGATTTCTCCATCTTCAATGAGACGGTGCTGGCCTTGCTGGAGGCGGTGCCGGAGATGCGCGGCGACCCGGACTTGGGCGCCACCAACGAGGGAGTCACCGTTGTCTGGTTGAAGTGAGGGCCGGTGGAGGGCGATGAAGCGGCGGACTTACAGGAAGATCCGGGCTGAACATCAGCCGGAACACCACCACAACGTTTACGTGGTTCTGCTCGACCCTGCCGTTGGCCGACTCCACGCTGTCCGCGCCGCCAACCCGAACCGCGACCGCAAGAAGCCCTGCGTGTACGTCGGGATGACGGGCCTGACACCGGAAGAACGCTTCGCCAACCACAAGGCGGGCATCAAGGACGCATGGGTGGTGAAACGCCACGGCATCCGCCTGCTGCCGGAGCTTTACGCGCACCTGAACCCGATGCCCTTCGAGGCGGCGGCGCAGATGGAGAAGGACTTGGCGGAGGACTTGCGCCGAGCCGGGTACACGGTCACGGGCGGGCATTGAGTCGCTGAAATGATATACCGCGCAGTCATAGCCTGATATAGTGCTGCCAGATTGACAGCGAAACGGCGGCCACAATGCGACCGAACATAGGATAACAACGTGGAATTACTAGACTCAAAACTGCTTCTGTTTTTGCGCCAGACGCAACAAACCATACAGGAATGCCGGTTAAGCGCCCGACTAACGGGCGAGAGTTTCAACGTTTTCACTATTCTCGGCTTGAGGACGGCGGAAGTGCGGACCCATTCTGCATTCATTGCCGAACTGCTGAACCCGAGAGGCGCGCACGGTCAGGACACAACCTACCTTCGGCTTTTCCTCAAGGAGCTTAAGATTGACCGTGACAGGTTCGACCCTACTGGCGCAAGCGTACAGGTCGAGTATCCCATTGGCCCTGTGGACAAAGAAGGTTGCAACGGTGGGCGCATCGACATCGTTCTAACGGATGCTCGCAATTGCCGCATTCTGATTGAGAACAAGATTTATGCGGGTGACGGCGACAATCAACTTCTAAGGTACCATAATTTCTCCCCAGATGCCGTTCTGATTTACTTAACGCCGGATGGACACCCGCCATCTGAGACATCAACTGGTGGAAAAGCGATAGAAGTGGAGCGGGTGTCATACGGAAAGCAGATTCTGCAATGGCTTGAGGACTGCCACAAGGCATCCGTGTCTTTGCCAGTAGTCCGTGAAACCATCCAGCAATACAAATACCTGATTCGTGAACTCACGCATCAGGCTACGGGGGATAAAATGAAAGAAAAGGCCATTAAACTCCTGCTAAATAATAAGGACGTTGCTGACGCTGTAGTATTACTTGGAGAGGCGTGGCAGAGCATTCTCGATAGCGTCAAGAACGACTTTTACGAGCAGACGAAGAACATTCAGAAGGACTTCCCCTTGCGCAACGGGGTCACCATCCAAAGGTGGAACCCTGAGGATATGCCCGGCCTCGCGGTTGCGTTTCGTGCCCATCAGAAGGACAAGCCGAACGAGCCAGCGGTTGAAGCGGAGACTTACTCCACTATTTTTCGCAAGATTCCGAAATCTCAAGGGCCGAACAATTGGTGGAACATCGGCTGGGTCACCCCGGACGCATTACTGGATGCTTCAGGATTCGTTGAGAACTTGCCAGCCCAGAAAGTCCTGTCATTGTACGAGAACAAGGCGGAACTAACCGAGTTCGCTCTTGAAGTGGAAAGGCAGGCGCAGCACGTTACAGACGAACTGCTGGCCAAGATAAATGCACTCCAAGATAAGCGAGTGCATTAGTTCATTACACTTGATGGCTCGAAGCCCTGGTAGGCTTGCGCTGCCAGCGAAAGCGGCAAGTGTTTCTCTTTTTGAACTCGGGAAATCCATGGACCGGCTGCGGTTGGCGTGGAAAGCCTGAATAGGAATTGAGAATCGTGATGCTACCCGGCAGCGCAACAGCCAGCCCCCGAGAGTGCCGCTTCCTGAGGGTCAGGTCATGTACCAGCCGCCGTTGACGCTGATGGTCTGACCGGTGATGTAGCCGTTGCTCGCCAGCATCACGACCACATCGGCAACTTCCTCGACTGTTCCATACCTGCCCAGTGGAACAATGTTGGGCCGGGCCTTTGGGTTGGTCGTGATCATCTCCGTTTCGACCAGGGCGGGGGCAATCGCGTTGGCCGTGATGCCCTCCTTGGCCAGCAGGGCGGCGTAAGAGTGTGTCAGGCCAACGGCCCCAGCCTTGGACGCGGCGTAATGCGGGCCTATAACCCCGCCGAGTTGCGCCGCAACTGATGACAGGTTGATGATCCGGCCCCATCTGCGCTGGCGCATCCCGGGCAGAACGGCCTGGGTGACGAGGAACATCGACTTGAGATTAACCGCCAAGACCTCGTCCCAGTCCTGTTCCGTGATATCCGGTAGTGGCTGGGGCCTACCGATGCCCGCATTGTTGACCAGGATGTCGATGCCGCCAAACCCCTTCTCCACCGCCTCGACCAAGCGAGCGACCTCGGCGGACTTTGAGACATCCGCCTGGATCGCCAGGGCGCGGCGGCCAGCGCCCTCGATCTCCCGACAGGCGGCCTGGGCGTCAGTCTCGCGGTGTTGAAAGTTTACAGCCACGTCGGCACCAGCCTTGGCAAGGGCTAGCGCCGCCGCCCGCCCGATCCCCCGGCTGGCACCGGTGACCAGGGCGATTCTGCCAGTCAGTTCATTTTTCATGCTTCGCGGAGTTTACGCGCACGGCACCACTGGCACAAACGTCGGGTTCTCAATCACGCCTCCACCGGAATGTCCTTCGCGCTCAGCCGCCGTGCCGGGATGCGGGCACTGATTTCTCCGTGGAGTCGCTAATGGGCCTCCTTCGGCGCATCCACCGCGAACTCAACAATGCAAAAGGCAAGAATTGAGGACCGTGCCTGGGGCAGCGGCAGGGTACCAATTTCAGGGCATTTCCTGGAGGGCCTGGGAGGATTGCCCGTTGCCGACGACACAGCTACGATGGTTCGGCGATGACCGAAAGGTACTTTGTTGATGAACTGGGTGCCCGCACACGCCGCGTCCTGGGTCCAACCGGCGGCGGACATCTTGAAATCGGCAAGGAGGTCCTGGCTGCCAAGGACGTCGTGCCCGCCGATTCAGCGGATGTTTACACTCAGATGTTCAGGCTCAAGTATGCGCGGGTCGTCGACTACGAGGGCGGCTTGGTGGAAGTCGAGCACAGGGGCGAACTCAGTGCGGGTCAGCGCCGATTCCTATGTTCTCTCGAACACGCCGGAAAGACCCTGCGGTATATCAGCGCGAAGCACTAAACCCCAAGGCTGAGGCTTACTATATGCCGATGTGGCTGTCTACAGCAGGACAAGTTGGCGTGCCTGCGGCTCCCGCAGACTGGCCACCCCAAGGCCCAAGAGCCGCAGCGGGCGCGACACAAGCCTGTCCCGGCCCAGGAGGAAGCATCCCAGCCGGTATATTTCTTTGGCCTCGGTCAGCGGTTCCTCGACCGTGATCTGTCGCGTGAGCGTGGTGAAGTCGCTGTAGCGCACCTTGACCTGGACGGTGTGGCCGCCAAGATGCCGGTGCTTGAGCCGGGCGGCAATGTCCTCCGCCTGCTGGCGCAAGCAGGCGCGCAACACCTTGCGGTCATCGGTGTCCTTCAGGAACGTTTCCTCGCCGCTGATGCTCTTGATCTCGTCGCCCATCTCCAATGGGCGGTCGTCCTCACCGATGGCATACCGCTGGAGCGTGGGACCAAATGAGCCAACCAGGGCGCGCAGGTCACCCTGGTAATCTTGGAGGTCCCCAACTGTCTCGATGCCCTCGCCGTTGAGAATACCTTCGGTGACCTTGCCCACGCCGTAGAGGGCGCGCACCGGCAGCGGGCGCAGGAACTGGACCTTGTCCGCTTCGGAAATCAGCGTCAGCCCATCCGGCTTGTGGTGGTCGCTGGCGATCTTGGCCAGCAGCTTGTTGGTGGCAATCCCGATGGTCGCGGTCAGCCCGCGCTCCGAGTGGATACGGTCCTTCAGTTGCCGCGCCAGCGGCACCACCCCGAGCAGCGCCGCGTCGGCGGCCTCGGCCTGGGAGAGTGTAGACAAGTCAAGGTAGGCTTCGTCGATGGACATCTGCTCAAGGACGGCTCCCGTCTCGGCGACGATCTTCATGATCTGCCGGGATTCCTCCCGGTAGTGCTCCATCCGTGGCCGCACGAACTTGCCCCTGGGGCAAAGCCGTCCCGCCGTGGCGCTGGGCATGGCCGAGCGCACGCCAAACTTCCTGGCTTCGTAACTGGCCGCGCAGACCACCCCGCGCTGGGTCGGCGGTGCGCCCACGATCACCGGCTGCCCCCGCAGCGCGGGATTGTCGCGCTGTTCGACCGACGCATAGAATGCGTCCATGTCCAGATGGGCGATGACTCGGTGCATTGGGTCGCCCTAGCTTAACAATGCGGCGATGGTCGAGATGGCGTTCCCCTCCAGCCGGTTGTTTACGAATATGAAGGTGCGCCGCTTCGACCCTGCCGCCTTCCCATCCGCAATTAAGGCTTTGCCCGCCGCCCGCGCTTCAGGGTTTTCTTCCTTGATGGAGTCGTACGGCTCGAACGCCTTCACCGCCTGCTCGTACTTCCGTCCCGGCTTGAGCAGGAACCGGGCGGCGACCAGATCCGGGTTCGTCCGGCTGCCCGGCAGGGCCATCTGCTCGCCTACCGGCGGCATGGCCTCCCAGGAATTGTAAACATGGGCGACTTGGTGCCGGGAGAGGCACTCGAAGTATTCCGGCTTGAGCCAGTTCCGGTTGCGCATCTCGATGCCGTACGGCCAGCCCTTCGGGAGTTGGCCCAGGAATTTATCCAGGTCGGCAATGAAGTCGCGGCCATGCTCGTAGTCGGTAGGCCAGAAGCGGGAAAACTCAAACATCAGGAGGCCGATGGACGGGCGGACGGCTTCGCACGGTTTCAGGAACGCCTTCACGAACAGGTCGGCGTTGAGGAAGTTCTCGTTGGGCTTCCCGGCCTGCTGGCCGAACCGGTCCAGGTTCGGGTACTTCTTGATCGTGATGGCGTCCGTCACCTTCAGTCCGAACAGGAAGTCGTCCGATGCCTGGACGACCATCCCCTCAAGATATTGGGCGCTCGGGAAGGTGTAGTAGGCGGCATCGACGCAGACGGTCTTGAACACCTCGGCGTATTCCCTCAGGCAGTCGCGCTTAAACCTCGTCTCGGCGAACTTGCCCCGGTATTCGTAGCGGGCGCGGTCGTAGAGCATCCCGCACCAGCCGGGATACTTCCAGGACGATGTGCCGACGTAGACGCCTTGCGCTGCCAGGGAGGCCGCCCGATCCGCCAGTTCCTGCCGAGTGAGGTTCACGTCCTCCTTCTTAATCGACGCCGAAGCCTGTGGCAAACCTCAAGGCTGCGTGACGGGCGGGCGTCGCACCCCATATTCCAGAGCGATTCAAGGCGCGATACGAGTAGCTAAGGCCGTGGACACTTCAAGAATAGTCGATGCCGTTCGAGGCTCGCGGTTCGCGGCTGTCTGGCATCAAATCAAGATGGTTGAGGCTAGCGGAGGAACGGCACCGGGCCGCATTGGTGTTGCAGCGGGCGTAAACAGTTCCGCCTGTGACAGTGACCTCCAGTCCCAGCCGGACGACCATTCCATTGGTGGTCCGGCTGAACAGGGATCTACCGGAAAAGCATGACACGGAACAAGGCCACGTAACCGCTCGCGCAAGCGCGTCACATCAGCCTCGTTGCCGGGTCGCGCCAGTTGCGCACAGTCCGGCTGATGGCGTCGTTGATCTTGGCGTGGGCCTCAAGCTCGGCCTGGGAGAAGCCCTTGAGCAGGTCGCTGGCGAAGAGCTTGGCTGACAGATTCCTGAAGCTCTCCCAGATGGGCTGGACGGCGGCGACTCCCGCCGTCGCGATCCGAACCTGCTGGGTGTTGCCGTGGAGCCGGGGCGCAGCCTGCTTCTCTATGCGCCTGACTTCGACCATGCCGCACTCCGGGGTCGCCAGCTTTTTGATCCGGCGCGCAAAAAGGCTGGCGTCGTGGACCAGAACGCTCTTCAGATCCTTGAAGGTCACAAAACCATCGGCATCGACCGGGCAATCGTCCCAGCCAAACTGTTGAAGGCCAAGAAGCAGCACCAGGATGTCGGCCTCTTCGACGCTCAGGCCGGTATCGCCCAGCGCCAGCTTCGCGTACGGCCGCAGGTCCCGGTGCGCGCAGAAGATGCTCGAAACGTTGTAGACGGAGTCGCCTCGGGTTGCCTGAGGCGGCGATGATCGGCCTTTCGACATAACGCACATATCATTGTGGACATGATTCAGGTCAGTAAACAGAAATATTTACTGGACAAAGTCCAGGACATTTTACAGCATGCGTCTGCAATGGGGACCGACGACCCAATTCCAACCAATATGAAATACACCGTGAAACCGATGGTTCTTGAAGGCTGCGACTGCGAAGACTGCCGTTCAGGCAAATTCCTTTACTCGCTTTACCGGATAAATGACGACGGTGAGCAAGAGTGCGCGTTTACCCTTCACAGTTATTCCAGCGCGGAAGAGTGCAAGTACCATCACTACTGGGGTATTCCCTTCGGCCCGGACGACATCTGGGAAGACGGAGCGCCCATTCGTGCGCAGAAGCCTATCCCGCCTGCCCGGCGGGATGGGCGCGGCGAAGGCTCCTTCATGCCACTCAACGGGCAGGCCCTCCAGGAATGCGCGGAGCGGATGATGAAACACTGGCAGTAAAATGGCACGCAGGTCGCGGATGCTTATGAAACACGAACCGAAAGCACTCGTCAGCGACGTAATCGCCTGCCCGAACCTGCCCGTTACTGCGGGTGGCGGTGCGCAGTGGGCGGGCGTGCTTGCACCCCCCGGCCTCGGCAAGTTCGCATGTCGGCACCCCATCGCCGACCAGCATGCCCACGCAGAGCGCCCAGCCGCCTCTACCCTGGATGCCGCTCCAGCGGCCCTGCCCATCTACACGGGGGATCGGGTCGCCATTCCATCCCCGGCACCCTGGTCCACGTTGGCCCAGTTCCTTAGCTTCGTCTACGACAACCATCTGGCAAACAACGAGGCCAAGCGGGCGCTCTTCGAGCCGCGCCGGGTCCAGACTGCCGAGGGTTTTCACTCGACCAAGTCAGTCGCCGCCGGACTGTACGCGCTGCTGACACAGTCCAACCTTGCGGCGGCGGATGGTGAGGTCCTGCCGACCGAGATCACGGGTTCGACATTTTGTTACTGGGTCCTGGAGCACCGCGTGCCCGTCTACTTCGTCGCGGAAGACTTTGCCCGTGCGGTCGCGGCCACCCAACTCCCTGACGACTTCACCTTCGGTGACCTCCACTGGCCGCAGGACGGCATGGTCATCGGCTGGCCGCCCCGGTTCATGCGCGAGTACATCGACCGGGAGATGTGCTACGTCTACGCGGCCAACTGCCCGGCGGGCAGCTACCACCCTACCGGACTGCCCCACATGCCGGTCATCGAAGTGCCAGAGGGCCGCAGCAAGATCGGGTGGTTCTACGACACCTGGACCGGCGGGAGGCCGGAGTGTTTTGTCAGCGCCTACCTAGCCAAGGATAAACTGGCCGAATCCGTCACGGGCTACGTCTACACCGACTACATGGACGAAGAGCCTGCCAAGGTCCAAGCGGACAAGGACCTGACCGAGCGCGTTTCAGCCCTGATGCTCAAGCTCCTGGTCATCCTGAACATGGAGCGGTCCTACATCACGGCGGGAGTTCGAGAGCGGCCCCAGCGCCTCAAACACGGCAAGGTCGTGCGGGCGGAACTCTGGGGTGCTAACTTTATCGGTCGAGGTTATCGCATGGCTCGGGAGCGCCAAGGCAGCCACTCGTCGCCCAGGCTTCACATCCGCCGGGGTCATGTGACTTGGCAAGTGGTCGGGCCGCGAACGGATGACGGGTTCGTCGCTGCCAGCGAGCTTCCCCGCAACGACGACGGCGGCATCGACTGGGAGCAGGTGTCTCGCGAGGCGCGGGAGAAGTTCCTTCGCTGCCACAAGCGCCTTTGGCTCCAACCTACTTTGATTGGCGGTAAGGAGTAAGCATGACCAGCGATGATTTCAATCCTGCCCGGATCAAGGAATGGCTGGAGTACTGCCCGGAGCCAGCAGCGGGTAATCCCCAGTTGGCGGGTTTCAAGATCGGAGACTGGAACTATTGCGTGCATTGCACCGGCAGGCTGGCGGCGCGGGGTATCTTGCTTCCCCGGTCGGCACTGCCCATCTGGATGGACGCGCAGGACAAGTGCGTGTGCGACGCCTGCTCGCGACAGATCCGTGGAGCGCCAAATGAATAATCCAAACCCGAATTACATAAATGGACAGGCGGCGGACCCCGACGACGATTTCGACGCAGAGCGTTTCATCGCCCACGTCTTCGACGAGCTTGCCGCCCAGGGCCGCAACATCCTTCGCTGGTTTGAGCTTAGAGGCTTTGTTGACGTGAAAGTCAGAAGATTACCGCAGCGCGGGCCGAACTCGTGGGAGTGCCTGATGCTGCGCGGCGAGGATAGCGAGTGCCGGACCCAGGCTGAAGTCCAAGCTCTTGTGGTCCAACTGGCCGAGGACTTAGGCTGCTGGGTTGATCAGGGAGAATTCTGCGGCTTGGTCTGGGCCGACAGGGTTGGCACCCATTTCCGATTGAGGCCGCTGCCGGTCTAGTCGGGGCAACGAGATGAACTGCGCCCAATCCAGCCACCGCCGTTCAGGGTTACCCTTCGGCCTCGCAGCGGCCAGGAGGGCCTCTCGAATCCACTCGGATTTCGACTGCCTGGAATCGCGCCGCCGTCTACGGTCGCCTAGCGCGGAGGTATGGAGTATAATTCGACGATGAAGTCGTCCTTTGCTCTACTCGCAACGGCGTTGCTGGCACCGATTGCCTTCGCCCAGGACACCAAACCACGCGACATGCACGAGATGCACCGTCTCCACCAGGACCCCAAGGCGTACATCGCCATGCTGGATGACCCGGCGCGGGACGAATACCAGAAGCCCCATGAGGTCATTATGGCGCTGAACCTGAAACCCGGCGAGACGGTCGCCGACATCGGTGCGGGGTCGGGGTACTTCACCTTCCGGTTGGCCCATCACGTCGGCGATACCGGGCGGGTTTACGCCGTGGATGTCAGCCCAGACATGATTCTGCATCTCAACCGTCGCATCCGGGACCTCCAGGTGAAGAATGTTGTCAGCATCCTGTCAGCGCCAGACGACCCGCTGCTCGCCGATACTTCCATCGACCGGTTCTTCATCTGCGACACGTGGCACCACATCGGGGACCACGCCCGCTACCTCACCCTCATCAAGAAGACGCTGAAGCCGGGTGGGCAGGTGGTGATGATTGATTTCAAGAAGGCGGAGACGCCGGTCGGTCCGCCGATGGAGATGCGGATTGGCCGGGAAGACCTGCTGAAGGAGATGGAAACCAACGGATTCAAGCTGGCCACCGAGCACCCCTTCCTGCCGCACCAGTACTTCCTCGTGTTCAAAGTGAATTAAGCGCAGGGCCAAGCGCGACCGCAGTGAGTTTACAGCGGTGAGTATTCATGAAGCGCGTTGCGATAATTAGTATGGGCCGCTTGCTGGCCGTGGCCCTGTCCTGGTCGCTCATCTGGTGTTCCTTGCTCTACCACAACCACGGTTCCGTTGGCTTCCGGTGTGGCCTGCTTGCCACTGCCAGCGACCCGTATCTGGATGGCTCTCGTAAGCCCTATCAAGAGTGCTCCTGGCACCTCGGCAATGGCACGCGCACTTGGGGTGAAACCTACGGGTTGAAGGATTACCGTCTGCACATCAGCATGGAGGTTCGCCACACCAAACCGCGCATCACTCCTGACGAAGCGAGGGAAACCGAGTGAATCCGGTCGCCTCCATTGTCAGAGCAACATCCCGAGGAACAGGAACCTGAATCTAAGTGCCGCTTGCGGACGTGGAGGGACATGACATTTGACGCCCTCCTTCCGCTGTGGCAAAGACCATGGAAGACAATCCTATGACCGCCCAAGAAATCCTCGCTGAAATCAAACCGCTCGGGCGCGAAAGCTATCGCAACGTCCTCTTCAAGCACGGCATCCCCGAACCTTGCTACGGCGTGAAGATCGATGAACTTAAGAAAATCCAGAAACGCATCAAGGTGGATTATCGCCGTGCCCTCGACCTCTACGACACCGGGGTGTATGACGCCATGTATCTGGCAGGGTTAATCGCCGATGATGCGAAGATGACCAAGAAGGACCTCCAGCACTGGGCCGACAAAGCCTGCGCGCCGCTCGCCCGTTCGACCGTGGCTTGGGTCGCCGCTGGCAGCCCTCACGCTGTCGAAATGGCGTTGAAGTGGATTGATTCTCCCAAAGACCTCATCGCCGCTGCCGGTTGGTCCACTCTCGGGAGCCTCGTCGCCATTAAGCCTGACACCGACCTCGATCTCGTGCAACTGAAAGAGTTTTTGCTGCGCGTCCAAGAAACCATCCACTCGGCCCCAAACAACGCCCGCCGCCAAATGAACAGTTTTGTCATCGAAGTCGGCACCTACGTCAAACCTCTAACTAAAACCGCCATTCAAACTGGCGAGAAGATTGGCCCTGTCAAAGTGGATGTCGGCAACACCTCCTGCCAGATCCCCTACGTGCCCGATTACATCCAAAAAGCGGAAAAACGCGGCGCTGCTGGCAAAAAGCGCAAGACCGTCAAGTGCTGAGCCGCCCGACGCTACGGCTGTAATTTGACACCCAGCGGGGCCAGCCCGCGACGTTGGCCCATCGCCGGTTCCGGTAGCTGGCATTGCCAGCACGAGCAGCCTCGCTCATTTTGTCGCCGTCCTAAAGGTCGCGCCTCCGTAATGCGCCTTCTTGCCGAGTTCCTTCTCTATGGCGAGTAACCGGTTATACTTGGCTATCCGCTCGGACCGGCAGGCGGAGCCAGTCTTGATTTGGCCCGCCCCAGTGCCCACAGCGAGGTCCGCGATGAACGCGTCTTCGGTTTCGCCGGAACGGTGAGAGATTACCACGCCATAGCCTGCCTTTCGCGCCATGGCCACCGTCTCCAATGTCTCGGACACGGTCCCAATTTGATTGAGCTTCACCAGAATTGCGTTGGCGACGCCGTCGCGGATGCCTTCCGCGAAAATCTTCGGATTTGTGACGAACACGTCGTCGCCGACCAGTTGGAGTTTTTTGCCCAGCGCCTTGGTCAAGGCCAGCCAGCCGTCGTGATCTTCCTCACCCATGCCATCTTCCAAGGAGACGATGGGATACCGCTTAGCCCAGTCACTCCACACGCCCACCATCTGAGCAGGCGTTTTCCGTGAGCCATCCGACTTCTTCATGACGTAGCTGCCATCTTCGTAAAACTCGCTGGCCGCCGGGTCGAGGGCGATAGCGATGTCTTTGCCGGGCTTGTAACCCGCCGCACCGATGGCCTCCACGATGAGGTCAACGGCGTCGGTGTTGGTCTTCAGGTTGGGCGCGAAACCACCCTCATCGCCAACCGCCGTCACGAGGCCGCGATCTTTCAGGAGCTTCTTCAGGATGTGGAACGTCTCCGCACCATAGCGCAGCGCCTCGGTGAAGTTAGGCGCGCCGATGGGAAAAAGCATGAATTCCTGAAAGTCCACGTTGTTGGTGGCATGGGCACCGCCATTGAGCACGTTCATCATCGGGGCTGGCAGGACGAACGGCGCGCTCGACTTAGTGCCAAACAGCTTGCGGATGTAGGCGTAGAGCGGCACCTCCGCGCTTATCGCGGCGGCGCGACACGCGGCCATCGAGACGCCGAGGATCGCGTTGGCACC
>Ga0316217_10000382_pt1 | contig 64102 bp, 40 predicted proteins | sample 1anoAmetaG_FD_203633 | JGI IMG/M metagenome (GOLD analysis project Ga0316217, IMG submission 203633) | Freshwater microbial communities from Trout Bog Lake, Wisconsin, USA - 1anoA | ecosystem: Environmental > Aquatic > Freshwater > Lake > Hypolimnion/Profundal zone | place: USA: Wisconsin... | reverse complement strand
GACCGCGGCTCGCGGCTCGAGCCGCTCGGCGTCGGTGTCGCCCCGGCGCTCGAAGCGGGCGTCGCCGCGGCCCCGTCGGTCGGGATGACGGGGAGCTCCGTCCGGCCCAGCGAGATGGGGGCGACGACCGCCGTGACGTCGGGCACGACGTCCGGCGTGAGCTCGGCCGCGTGATCCTCGACGGACGCCGCCGCCGCCGGGGGACGCATCGTGCGCATCTCCCGTGGCACGACATCCAGCAGGGCGTCGCCCATCTCCTTGGCGGACGCGAAGCGATCCTCCGGCTTCCGCGCCAGCGCCCGGGCGAACCACCCGTCGATCGCGGGAGGGAGACCCGGCGCGAGCACCGTCACGGGCGTGAAGGTCCCCGCGTTGACGGCGATGGCGATGGCCCCGACCGTGTCCCCGGAGAAGGGAACCTCCCCGGTGAGGCAGAGGTAGGCGACGACGCCGGCGGCCCACAAGTCAGCCTGGAAGTCGGTGTCCTTCGTGCTCGTGATCTGCTCGGGGCTCATGAACTTCGGCGTCCCCATGACCGTGCCGCTCTGGGTCATGTTCGACACGCGGCCGTTGTCCTCCGCGCGCTTCGCGATCCCGAAGTCGAGCACCTTGACGAAGATGTCCCCCTCCACGTCGACGAGGAAGAGGTTCCCCGGCTTGATGTCGCGGTGGACGATGCCGAGCTGGTGCGCCCGCGAGAGCGCCTTGCAGAGCTGCCGGACGAGCTGCAGGGTCTCGCCGACGGCGAGGGGACCGCGGTCGAGGCGCGAGGCGAGGTCCTCGCCCTGCAGCAGGTCCATGACGATGTAAGGCGTCCCCTCGGGGGTGAGCCCGTGGTCGAAGATCTGAACGACGTGGGGGCTCTTGATCTGAGCGGCTGCGGAGGCCTCGCGCTCGAAGCGCGCCATCGCCTCCGGGTTCTTCGCCATCGCGTGGCTCATGAACTTCACGGCCACCTGCGTGTGCAACGTCAGGTGGTCCGCAACCCAGACGCTCCCCATGCCCCCTTCGCTGAGCAACCGCTCGAGTCGAACGTTCGCGGCAACGAGGTCGCCCGGCTTCATGCGGCACAGTATCGCAGAGGGGACGGCGGGACGCCTAGGGTCGCCGCCGGTCCGGCGCCCATCAGCCGAGGCTCTGGGCGTCTTCGATGGCCTCGCTCCGGCGGGGGCGGAGGTTCACCTTGAGCATCTGCTTGCGGACGCGGACCGCGTCCGGCGTGACCTCCACGAGCTCGTCGGCGTCGATCCACTCCATCGCCGTCTCGATCGTCAGCACGCGGGGGGGGGCGAGCATCACGTTCTCGTCCTTCCCGTGGTTCCGCACGTTGGAGAGCTTCTTCTCTTTGATCGGGTTGACGTCGGTGTCGTTCGGCCTGTTGTGCTCGCCGATGATCATCCCCTCGTAGACGTCTGCGCCGGGCGACAGGAAGAACGAGCCTCGCGCCTGCAGGTGGTGCAGGGCGTACGGGGTCGCGACCCCGGCGCGGTCGGAGACGATGGCGCCGGACTGCCGCTTCATCATCGTCCCGCCCCACGGCTCCCAGCCGTCGAAGAGGGTGTTCAGGAGCCCCGTGCCGCGAGTCGAGGTGAGGAACTCTCCGCGGAAGCCGATGAGCCCTCGGCTCGGCACGCGGTACTCGAGGCGGGCCCGACCGTACCCTGGGTTGCTCATCTTCGTCATGCGGCCGCGGCGCTCGCCGAGCCGCTCGGTCACGACCCCGATGAACTGCTCGGGGACGTCGACGACGACCAGCTCGATGGGCTCGGACTCCACGCCGTCGATGACGCGCGTCACGACCTCCGGGTTGCCGAGCTGCATCTCGTAGCCTTCGCGGCGCATCGTCTCGACCAGGATCGCGAGCTGCAGCTCGCCCCGGCCGAGGACCGTGAACGTGTCTGGAGTGTCGGTCTCTTCGAGGCGGATCGCCAGGTTCTTCCGGGTCTCGCGGACGAGGCGCTCGCGCACCTGTCGGCTCGTGAGGTACTTCGACGTCTTGCACTTGCCCGCGAAGGGGGACGTGTTGACGCCGATCTTCATCTTGATCGTCGGCTGCTCGACGATGATGCGCTCGAGGGCGCGCCCCTCCCAGCCCGGATCGAGGTCGACGATGGTGTCGCCGACGTAGATGTCCTCGATGCCGGCGATGGACACGATCTCCCCGGCGGCTGCCGACTGAACCGGCACGCGCTTCAGGCCCTCGACCGAGGAGAGCACCTTGATGCTCCCCTTGATCGCGGCGCCGTCCTTCAGGATGCCGACGGGCTGGTTGGCCCGGACCGTCCCGGCGACGACCCGACCGATCGCGAGGCGTCCGGTGTAGTCGTCGTGGTCGAGGTTGTTGACGATGATCTGGAGCGGCGCGTCCGCGTCGCCGTTCGCCGGCGGGATGTGCTTGATGATCAGGTCGAAGAGCGGCTCGAGCGTCGTGTTCGGGTCGTCCAGGCTGGTCTTGGCGATACCCAGCTTGCCGATCGCGTAGATGACGGGGAAGTCCGTCTGGGCCTCGCTCGCCTCGAGGTCGCAGAAGAGGTCGAAGACCTCGTTCAGCACCTCGGTGGGCCGCGCGTCGGAGCGGTCGATCTTGTTGATGACGACGATGACCGGGTAGCCGAGCTCGAGGCACTTCCTCAGCACGAACCGGGTCTGCGGCAGGGGGCCCTCCGCGGCATCCACGAGCAGCAGCGCGCCGTCCGCCATCAGCAGCGTGCGCTCGACCTCCCCGCCGAAGTCGGCGTGGCCCGGGGTGTCGACGACGTTGATCTTCGTCCCCTTCCACCGGACGCTCGTGTTCTTTGCGAGGATCGTGATGCCGCGCTCGCGCTCCAGGTCGTTCGAGTCCATGACACGGTCGGCGACGACCTCGTTCTCACGGAAGGTGCCTGCCTGGCGGAGCATGTGGTCGACGAGCGTCGTCTTCCCGTGGTCGACGTGGGCCACGATGGCGATGTTGCGGAGCTGTTCGGTGGGCATGTGCGGATACCGGTAGGGGGGTCGGCCTTGTTACCGGGGAAGAGGCCCTGCCGCAAGGTCGCCCGCGTCTGGCCACCGCCGACGACGCCGTCGGCGACGCTTGTCAGTGCCGCAGCTCAAGGCGCGCCCGGGCCTCTCCGTAGCCGTCGCCGACGCTGAAAATGAGCAGATCCTTCGCCTCGTGCGTCCGCCCGATCCACGCCGTGCGGGCCGCGGGGTCAGCCGGTGCCCCGTCCTTGTTGCCTAGGCTCCACGCGATCGCCTCGAGGGCAGCGTTCGGATCCCCCACGCCGAGGAGGGCCGCGCGGTTGGCCCACGCCATCGCGAGCCCGCCGAGCGTCGACGCGCGCGTGCCGAGCTGGGACGCTACCTCGAGCCCGAGCGACACGAGCTCCTCGGACATCGGCGGGGGCGCGCTCTGCGCCACCTTCCGGGCTGCCGCGGCCAGGGCCGTAGGGTTCACCCCCTGGGGCGTCCAGGAGGGGACGATGGCCTGCAGCCAGGCCGGGACCAGGACGGCGAGGTCGGTGGAGGTGGTCCGGACGAGCGAGGAGGCCTTCACCGCGACGAGCTTCATGGCTCGCATGACGAGGAACTCGACGGCCCGATCGTTCGTGGCCGAGAGCAGCGCCTCGCCGATCACGAGCGAGGGGGGCTCGGAAGCGGCGGGGAGGCAGGTTCGCCCGACGGTCCGTGAGACGTAGATCTTGGGCGGAGCGAGGCCCAGACCCTCGGCGAAGGAGCTGGCGAGATCGACGATCCTTCGCGCGTCGGGCCCGGCCGGCTGGGCCGCCAGCGCGCGGAGGTCGATGGGGGCCGCGACGTCGAGCATGCTCCCCCGGCGCGCCAGGAGCGTCCGGAGGCCGGAGGAGAGGACGTCGGGGGCGAGGAGGTCGTCGACGCGCGGATCGAGGCCCTGCCCGAACGCGCCGCGCACCTCCGCGTGCTCCCCCTCGATAGCCAGGAGGCTAGCCCCGACGGTCCGCGCGGCGTCGTCGTCGCCGCGGAGCGCGTAGACCGCGCGCATGATCTCGAACAGCGCCGGCGCGAAGCGCCCGGCGGCGAAGGCCCGACGGGCGTCGGCGGCCGCGCGGTCGAGCAGGATGTTCATCGCGGGCGTCTGCTTGTGGCGGACGTAGAACTCGGCCATGGCGCGGAGGACGCCGACGTCGGTAGGGAACTCGCGACGAGCCCCGTCGAGGACCTGCTCGGCCTTGCGGTCGTCGTGCCCTGGATCCTCGTAGAGCGCCGCGAGCTCGATGGTCCGCTGGCTCTTCTCGGCGGGCGTCTTGGCCTTGCCAATGAGCTCCTGCTGGCCCTCGACCGCGCGTGATACGTCTCGCTGCCGTCGGTAGACGTCGATCAGCCGCTCGAGGGTGCGGAGGTCTTCCGGAGCGCGCTTCAGCACCTCCTTGAAGGCGAGCTCCGCCCGCTCGAGGTGGACGGACTTCGTGGAGTAGAGATCGCCGAGTCGCTCGTAGATCTCGCGCTGCTCGTCCGGCGTCGCCAGCAGGCGCGCCAGGCGCACCCAGGCGTCCTCGGCGGCCGGCCAGTCCTCGTCGAGCGCGGACAGTTCGCCGAACGTGGCGAGCGCGGTCGTGTGGTCCGGCCGCTCCTGCAGGGCTGCGGCGACCGCGACGCGCGCCGCGGCGCGATCGCCTGACGCGAGGAGCGCGCGACCACGCTCGACCTCGAGCGTTACGCGCTCGTCCGGGTCTGCCGCGATGGCGACCCTGCGCTCGAGGAGCGAGGCGAGATCCGCGTGCTGCCCCTTCGAGGCGTAGAGCCCCGAGAGTCGCGCGAAGACGTCCTCGTGCGAGAGGTCGATCGCCGCCGATTGCTCCAGGGCGTGCATGGCCTGGTCGGAGCGCTCCGTCGAGGTCAGCCAGAGCGACGCCGCGTCGTACCAGGCGTCCAGCCGGTGGCGGGGAACGAGGCTGAGTCGCGCGACAGCCTCGTGCGCCTCGGCCGCGCCGAACGCGTCGCCGCTGGCGCGCCTGACCTCGGCGAGCAGCCGGAAGGCCACGAGGTCGCCCGGGTCCTCGGTCGTCGAACGCTCCAGGCTCGACAGGGCCACCTCGAGGTTCCCTTGCCGGAAGGCCGCCTCGGCGAGGCGGAGGCGAAGCGCGGCCATCTCGACCGGGCGGGTCGCGCGGTCGAGGAGCTGCTCCGAGATGCTGATGAGGAGCGCGTCGTCCTTCCGGACCCGAGCGTGAGCGTGGAGGAGCCGCAGCGAGGAGAGCGACGGGACGGCGTCCCTGGCGGCGAGCGCGGCGATCTCGAACGTCGACTCCCAGTCCCCTTCTGCGCCCCGCGCCCGGAGCCGCGCCGCCAGGTCGGCGTGCGCGACGCACTCCCCTCCGTCGGTGCTCCCCGGCCGTGCCAACGCGTGAGCGAGAGCGGTCGCGGTCGGTTCGAGCTCCTCGTCACGGCCGTCGCGAAGCAGGGCCTGCTCCACGTAGCGAAGGCTGGGGAGGTAGCTCGCGTCTTCCTCGACGATGGCCTTGTGCCACAGGAGCGCGCTCGTCGTGTCGCCGCGCCCCAGGCCGTCGATGTCGGCAAGGCGCTCGTAGGCCTCGCGGCGCGCCACTTGGTCGGTCGCATACTTGGCTTCGCCCAGGAGTTGATCCACGAGGGCAGCGGCCTCACCGCCCTCGAGCGCGCCGCGATCGCGTGCCAGCCGCAGGAGGGGGACGGCGTCGCCCAGCGGTTCGGCGACGCGCATCGTCCCGGCGGTGTCCCCGACGCGCTCGTAGGCGTGGGCCACCTCGACGGCGAGCAGGGTCCGCGAATCGCCGACGGTCCGGCTCGCCTGCGCTTCCCAGTACTGGGCCCGGTCGTCCGGCGGAGCGGCGAGGGTCTGTTCGTAGAGCTCGCGCAGCGCGACGTCGACCGGGCGCTGCCGGTGAGCCTCGGCGAGGCGGCCCGAGGTCGCGTCAGGGTCGCGTCGGGCCAGAATCGTCGCCTCGCGCACCGCGTCGATGATCAGCTCGGTCGGGTCGGCGCCTGCCGTACGACGCTCCTCGATCCACCGGATGGCGTCGTCGGCGTTGCCGCTGCGCAGCGCGATCCGTTCGGCCAGGTAGGACGCAAAGGGGAGGGCAGGCGCCGCGTGGTGGGCGCGCTCGAGCAGATCGGTTCGGGTCGCGTCGTCGACCGAGTCCTCCCGGATGACCGCCTCGAGCCGCGCCAGCGCCCCTTGCACCGTCCCGCCCAGATCGTCCGCGAGCTCATTCAGGTCACCAGGGAGGTCAGTGGACGTGCTGAGCGCCGCCATGGCCCGGAGGGCTACCTCGCTCGTCCGGTCGAGGCGGCGGGCCTCGCGGTATGCCGCGATGGCCTGCGCCGGGTCCCCCGCGCGCTCGGCGACGAGCCCGGCGGCCAGCGCGGCGTCGACGACGCGACCCTGAGACTCGGCGACGGAACGCCACCCGCGAAGGAGCTCGCTGACGCGAGAGTACGCGCCAGCTCGAAGGGCGAGCTCGAGGTCAAGCGCGCCCGCCAGGTCGGGAGACGACGCTCGGAGCGCTTCGACGCCCGCCTCGAGCTTCTCGGTGGAAGCGCCGGCCGTGAGCAGTCGCGCCATGCGCGTAGCCGCCCTCGAGCGGTCCGAGCCGACGACCCGTGCGGCTCGCGCGGCCGCCCGCGAGGCCTGCTCCTCGACGTCGGAAAGCTCCGTGACGGTGTCCACGGCGGCGACCGCGGCCCCCAGGGGGGCCATCTCGGGCGTCAGCGCATCGAGGTCCGGTCGGGTGTCGAGATCGAGCAGGGCTGTCAGCGCGACCTCGTCGCCTGCCGAGAAGCCGCCGAGGCCCAGCGCCGCCCGCGCCGGCCCTGCGTCATCCGCCTCGACCGCGCGGGCGGCGAGGACCCGACTGGCCCGCGGGTCGCCGCCTCTGGCAAGCTCCTCAAGGAGCGTCAGCGCCTCGCTCCGGCCCGCGTCTGAGGTGGCCACCAGCGCCGAGGCCAGCCACGCCGCTCCGCCGGCCAGCTCGGGGACGGCGCGCATCGTCGCGATCTGCGAGCCCGCCGCGACCGCGTCGCCCGCCTCGAGCGCCTTCTGGGAAGCCCGGAGGACGTCGCTGATGCCGTTCGCGGAGCCGACGGTACCGGGCGCTCCGACGGCCAGCCCCCGGAGCCTGAGCGCGGCCGCGAGGCCTTCGGCGACCGGCGCCGCTGCTGCCGCGCCCATCGCAGCCGAGAGGCCGGCGGTGTCGCCGGCGGCCAGGCCCAGCGCGACGCGTCCGGCGACGGCCCGGATGTCCCCCTCCTCCGCCAGCTGCGACAGCTTCTGGAGCGCCCCGTCCGCGTCGCCGCTCCTCCGGAGGGCTTCGGCGGCGAGCAAGCCGGCATGATGCCGCGCCGCCGGCAGGGTCGCGCACGCTTCCTCGGTAGCGAGCGCCGCGACCTCGTCCTCCGCGGAGCCTGCGTCCGACGTCGGTCCGCGGACGGCGCGAACCTGGACGTGACCGAAGACACGCTGCGGGGCGACGTCGCGCGCGCGCTCGGCCGAGCGCTGGGCCGCGGGCCGGTCGCCGAGTATCGCCCGAACCTCGCTCAGGGCGAGGAAGACCCTCGCCTGGACGGACGCGGCGGCCGTGGCGGCCTCGGCCTCGAGCCAGGTCGCCTGCTCCTCGAGCAACGCTGCGACGTCCGAGCCGACCTCGCGGACGCTCGGCATCGGCATGCGGCTGGGCTGGCCGGACTCTTCATGAGCGGACGAGAGCTTCGCGACGGCCTGCAAGGCGCCGGTGACGGCGCTGACCGGGGGGGCGGTGGCGCTGCGACCGGAGTCCTGGAAGCGGATGCTCGGCGCGGCGCGCGGCGGCCCAGCGATCGGCGCTCGCGGGGCGCTCGCCTCCGGGGCGGGGCCGGGCGTCACGGGGGCGGCGTCCGCGATCTCGAGGTCGTCGACCTCGACCTCTCGCACCGAGATCGCAGGGACCGACGTGGTGGCCCCCTTTCTGGCGAAGTCGGTGCTGTCCACGATCTCCACGGCGTGCGGGCGGGTGCTGGGCCGCGTCTCGATGACGGGCTCCTGCGACGAGGCCATCGTGCGGTCGTCCGGCTCGTCGTGCGCGGCGGGGCCCGGAGGAGGCGGCGCCGAGGGGGCCGCCGGGCGCGTCGAGGCGGAGACCCGCGGCGCCGAAGGGCTGAACGCGAACGGCTCGGGGCCGGGGGGCGCCGATGGCCGCGCGGAGGGGGACACGAAGGGGGCGGCCGGGATGGGCGCGGCTGGCTCGGGGGCCGGGGGCGCCACGGACGCCTTCTCGGTGAGGGCGGGAGGGCTGATCGAGCTGAACGCCTTCTGCTCCCACTCGTCGAGCGCGTCCGCCCAGTCCAGGTCGTCGCTCTGCGGCTCCTTCTTCGACTCGCTCATGGCGCTCCTTCGAGACCGAGCGTGCGACGCACTTCAAGGTAGCCGGCCGACAGCGCGAATCGCAGCAGCTCCTCCGAACGCCGATCGCCGGGAACGACGTCCGCGAGGCGGTCCGGCGACTGGCCGTGAATGTCACCGAGGACCACGCCCACGTCGCCCGTCGCCACCGCCGCCATCCGATCCAGCGTGGCGATGGCGCGCTGCGACCACGCCCGGGCGTCGGCCTTCGACTGCGCGATTCGCTGGCAGATGTCCGGCAAGAGCTTCCGCGTCTTCCGGGCGATCGCCTTGCTCACCAGGCGGTCGACCTCCGCCTGGACGGCGTAGGCCGGGGCGTCGAGCGGCACCTCGGCGATCCTGCAGGCAGCCACGACGATGGCGAGCACGGTGGTCTCGTCGCGGAGACGGAGGATGGTGGTGCCGCGGGAGATGGCGAAGAGCTCACGGGCAATGCGGGCGCGCGTCGAGAGCGGGAAGGGGGAGCGCACGTCGGCGCCGACGACGAGGGCGTGCGGCTCTCCGGGGATCCCCTGGACGCCCAGCGGGTCGCGTCCGCCGACGTAGAGGTCAAACTCCGCGATGCCGAGCGCCCCAGCCCACGCGGCGACCTCCTGTCGTACTGGCGAGCCCGCGCGAGGGTCGACACGCTCCTTGCGACCCACGCCCATCACCGCGACCGTCGGCCCCAGGGCCTCTGCCAGCGTCGGGCCGAGCACGGCGAAGAGCTCCGCGACGGGTCCGTCGTCCCCCTTCGCGACGATCGTCCGCGCGAGCGCGTCCGTCAGGGTGATCCGCGGGAACCGGGCCTTGCTCTGCGACAGGCGCGCCAGGGCGCCTCGCCCGGCGTCGTCCATGGTCGCGAGGACCGCCGAAGCGGCGAGCGCCGTCTGCTGCATCCCCTGGTCGTCTAGCGCCTGGGCCACGCGCGCGAGGCGCCTGACCGTGGCACCGTTCGTGGGGTCCTTCTCCACCTCGGCGAGGAGCCCCGCCCGCGCGGCCGCGAGCAGGCGGCGCCGCTCGTCCGGGGCGATGGTCGCGGTGAGGAGCAGGTCGACGGCGTCGCCGTGGGAGGGGGACTCCTCCAGGAGCTTGACCATCGCCTTGGTCGCCCCGTCGCGGTCGTTCAGGCGGTCGCGTCGGATGGCCATCGCGAGCTGGGCCGCCTCGATGCGGCCGGCGGGGGTCGGGCGCTCCAGCATCAGCTCCTCGAGGATGGAAGCCGCCTCTTGCCACGACCCGGTCTTCGCCGCGGCGCGCGCCAGGCGCTCGCGCACCGGCAGGTTGGTCAGGTTGGCCTTGTGGAGGACTACGAGGATCTCGAGGGCGCGGTCGGTGCGATCGAGCTTGTTCTCGAAGAGGTCGACGGCCGCGATGCCAGCCGTCGCGCGGTTCTTCGGCGGGGCTTCGTCGATCGTGGCGAGGCGCCCGAGCGCCTCCGCGGCCTCGGCGAACTGACCCCGGCGGATGTAGATCTCGCCCGACAGCGCGAGCGCCCCCACGTGGTCGGGCTCGACCATCGTCACGTTCTCGAGGGCGACCATCGCCCCGTCGATGTCCCCCTTCTCGCGCAGCACCCTCGAGCGCTCCCAGTAGAGCTTCACGATCTCGGCCGGGTCGTCCGAGAAGTCGAGCCGCTTGCTGACGAGGGCGAGCAGCTTGTCGGAGTCCTTGCGCTCGCGGACGCGCCGGAACAGGCGGTCGAACGCCACCTCGCGCGACGGGTCGCGGTCGAACGAGGCGTCGAGCGCGACCTCAGCCTCGTCGCCGCGCCCCAGATCGAGCAGCAACAGACCGGCCTCCTCCCAGAACTTCGCGCCGCGCCCGGCGTCGGCGCACCGGCCGCCGAGCGCCGAGGCGGCCTCGACCTGGGCGCCCTTGTCCCCCAGCACGCGCGCCGCGGCGTGGGCCCCCGCCCACGAGGCCAGATCGTCGGCCCTCGCCTCGACGACGCGGCGGAACGTGTCGAGCGCCGCCTTCGCCGCGCCGCCGGCGAGGAGCGACCAGCCGCTCAGGGCGATGGCGTCCCCCTCCGCCCCGAGCGCGGTGTCCGCGAGCGACAGCGCCCGCGCGCGGCGTGCCAGATCGAACCCTGGCGGCGAGAGCTCGAGGTTCGCCAACCGGACGGCGTCGGAGCCCCCCTCGATCCAGTCGGCGGGGATCTCCGGCGTCGCCTGCGCCTCGAGCAGGGCGGCGCTGACTCGCAGCTCCTCGCGTCGATCGCCCGTGAAGAGGTCGGCGAGGGCGCGACGAGCGGCGACCTCCTCGCCGTCCCCCATGGACGCCCCTAGCCACTCGAGCGCGGCGGCGACGCCGCCCCCTGCCTCGAGCCATACGCACGCGGCGCGCCGGACCTCCTCCGGCGTCGAGTACCCGCTGGCGAGGGCGGAGCGGACCCCCTCCGCGGCCGCGGCGGTCGCGGTGGCGCCGCCGAGCGCGCCGAGCCGTCGCAGCGCGCGGCTCGCGGCGTCACTCGAGAACGCGCGCTCCGGGGCGACGACGCGCGCCAGGTCGCCGGCGATCTGCAGGGAGGACTCGTCCGTGTCGGAGAGGTCCGCGAGCGCTTGCTCGGCGACGGCGCCGTCGCCAGCTCGAACCTCGACGGCGAAGCGCTCGAGGGCGAGCGGCAGCGGGTCCTCGCCCGCCTGGACCGACCGGTCGATGGCCGCGCGCTGGGCCTCGACGGTGGAGAGATCGACGCCGCGAGAGCCCCACCGGAGCAGCGGTCGCGCCGCCTCGGGGGAGAGCCGCGCCGCGAGCTCGAACGACTCGAGCGCCCCCACGCGGTCGGCGGCGCGCCAACGATCGAGGCCTGCCTCGAGGTAGAGCGCCGCCGCGGCGTCTGTGTCGTCGGTCGCGGCCGCGCCGCGCGAAGCCGTCTCGGCGGCCGCCACGCGCGCCCCGGACCGCCGCTCCAGGTCTGCGAGGTAGCTGACGACGAGAAGGTGGTCAGGGGTGGCGTCGAGCAGCTCCCTGAGTCGACGACGGGCGCCGTCGGCGTCTCCTTGCTGGTGGGCGCGCAGGGCCGCGAGCAGCGTGAGGGAGCCGCTGCGTCCGCTCGCCTCGAGCGCCCCCAGCGCGTCGAGCGCCTCGGTCCGGGTCGCGTCACGCCCCGGCAGGAAGGCCTGAAGCGCCCCGGCCAGCCAGGCACCGTCCTGCGCCTCGGCGAGCCCCTCGAGGCTCACCTCCACGTCGGCCTCGGCACCGCGCTCGAAGCTGGCCCGGATCACCTCGAACCAGAGATCGGCCTGCTCGCGCTCCTCCGCCCCGTTCGACAGCAGATCGCGCGTCGCGTGCTCACGGAACGCGGCGTCGCCCCGGACCGCCGCGATGAGGCGACCGAGGCGCGCCGCGACGCCGGGGGCCGACAGGATGCCGGCGTTGGGTGCGAGCGCCGTCGCCGTCTTGATGAGCGACCGCGCGCGGGCGACGTCGCCCCCCTCTGTCCCGACCAGGAGCGCCGCGATGAGCGTCAGGCGCGCCCGCGCCTCGGCGGACTCGAGCTGCTGCGCGTAGGCCTCGACCTCCTGGGCCAGCCGCACGCCGTCGGCCGTGCTGGCCGCGAGGTCGAGCGCGAGGGCCCGCGTCGCGATCCCTCCCGGGTCGCGGGCGAGGACGTCGGAGAGCACCTCGATGGCCGCGGTCGCGTCGCCCCGCTGCACGGCGTCCTTCGCCACCCGCAGGGCGAGGGCCGAGGCGAGCTTGGGGTCGGCCTCGCCGGCGAGGCTCTGCCGGGCGAGGCTGGCGGCCAGCGTCGCGTCGCCGAGGTGCTCCGCGACGCGCATGCGTGCGCGGGTGAGCGCGCCGCGCATGACAGGCTCGGCAGGGGTTTCGTCTCCGGAGGATCCGTCGCCGAGCGCCGCGAGCGCCTGGTCGAGGACGCGAGCGGCCCCGGCGTGGTCGGCGAGCCCGGTGAGCGCGTCGGCCGCGCGGAGCCAGGCGTCGATGACGTGCGTCCGGTCGCGCGTCCACCGCGGCACCCCGAGGGCGTCCCCGCGCGCCGGGTCGCTGATCGCGTCGCGGATGAGCGCGCCCTGCGTCTCGAGGACCGTCGCGCAGATCTGGCCGCGCTGCGCGGCCTCCTCGGAGCCCGGCGCACCGGGCTCTCGCCGGACGAGGCGCGCCGCGGCCACCGTCGCGCGGAAGGTCGCCCCTCCGCCGAGCTGCTCGGCCTCCCGGTACAGCGCGAGAGCCGCGTTGACCTCACCCCCCTCGGCGGCGAGCTGCCCGAGGTCGAGCATGAGCATGCCGCGCCAGGTCGGATCGTCCGTGTGGGACGCTCGCTTTGCCAGCGCTTCTCTCCGGAGCTCTCGCTCACCGAGCTTGCCGGCCAGCAGCTCGACCGTAAGCCACGCGAGGGCCGACTCGGGCCCCGTCGTCGCGGCCTTCGTGGCCAGCAGCGCGACATCGCGAGCCATCGCGACGTCCTGGAGGACGTCGGCCGCGTACGCCGCCTTCATCAGCATCGCCCGCCCCGCCTCGTCCTGCTTCTTCGAGGACTTGACGAAGGCGTCGATGACCTTGCCGAGGTTCTTGAACGAGCGTCGCCGCTCCAGCAGGCGTACGAGCCCCTCGAGCGGCTCGCGGAAGGTGGAGTCGGCGTTGAAGGCCGCGAGGTAGTCGCGAGCCGCGCCGGGCTCGTCGCCGCCGCGCTCCTCGATCTCACCCACCTCGCCGAGGAGCCGCGCCTGACGGGCCTTCGCCTGCGACACGGCCACCTCCTCGCGAAGCCAGGTCACGGCCTCGGCCGCCTCCGGTGGGAGCGCGGGGGAGATGGACGGCGGCGGGCGCGAGAGGCCAGGGGCCTCGCTCGGACGAGCGCCCCCAGTGGACGGGGGGATCGAGGGGGACTGCGAGTCTTGGTCGTTGGGGGGCAGGGACATTCGCAGGCGTCGGCGCGGGGCGAGGCGTCCGGGGCGGGCGCAGCGGGCGCCGCCCAGAGGAGCCGTCACGATAGGCGCGGTTCGGCCAACTGAGAACCCAAAAACCGGCCGGCCGGTCGCGCGCCGTTCGACGAGCGCCTCGCGGCGCGGTCAGAGCAGCTTGGTGAGCTTCTCTTCGACCTTCGACTCGATGGTCCCCTTGAGGACCCGGAGCATGAACGGGAGGTCGATCTGCACACGGACCGACTTCTCCGTCACGTTGACCTCCCCCTTCGTCCCCTTGGCCGCGCCGTGCGGGGCGTCGAAGTGGATGGAGTCGCCGACCCAGCGCCAGTCGAGTTCGAAGCGCTCCTGCATCCCCTTGGCGAACTCCTCGGCAATCTTCTTCGCGTCGTCCTTGGGGAGCGCGTGCGCTCGGGTCACGTCGATCGTCGCCATGATGTCTCCAGTTGCTCCGTGGCTGCGGGTTATTCGGTGCGCTTGGCGATCCAGTAGCCGCGCGGCGTCTCGATCGGGTCGCTCACGGCGCCCGAAGGCAGCGTGAACAGCGTGTACTCGACGGCCGGCTCGAGGACCCCGCGAGGGATGCGGCCGATGTCGTCGCTCGAGCCGCTGTCGCCCCGGATCACCGCCGCATGAAAGTCGGTCTTGGCGTCGGAGGCCAGTTTCGTGGCCAGCTCGAGGGCGTCCTTCTTCGGCCGGGCTCCGGGGGGGGCCCCCTGCGCTCCGGCGAACGTCATGAGGACGACGCCGAGCCGCACGTGCTTCGGTGAGCCGTCAGGGAGCGGCGGGACGGGGCGGCCGTCCGCGAAGCGACCCGCCGAGCTCGGGGGGCCGCTCGGGCTGTCCAGGGCGTCGAGGAGCGGGAGCCCGGCGCTGGCGGAGGGGGCGGCGGAAGGGGCCGCGTCCTTCGCCTTGACCGTGCCGGAGTCGACCACGAGCGGCGGGGCCGCGTCCGGGTGGTGGTCGGTGCGCGGCGGGAGCGGCCGGTCGCTCATCGTGCGGAACACGACGGCCACGGCGAGCCCGACCGCGGCCAGGCCGAGGAGGATGGAGAGCCAGCGCTGCATGAAGGGGGGTCAGCCGCCGGTCGGTGCGGAGCCGGAGGTGCCGGTCCCCTCGGCCTGCTCCGCGGGGATGTCCTCGTCCTCGGGCGGAGGCACGGGGCCCCAGCTCTCGTACGGACGCTTCGTCGGTGCGGGCGGGTCGCCGTAGAGCTCGAGCTCGACCGCCAGCCAGTTCTCCTGGTCGATGAGGTCGACGAGCTCGAGGTTCTCGCGGATGGGGCCGGTGACGGTGGCCTCGGCGGCCGCCATCTTCTGCTGGAGCTCGGCGAGCTCCTTCCTGACGAGCACGGGGTCGATCTGCTCGCGCTCGGCGTACCGCTCGGTGAGGATGACCATGCGGTCGGGCCCAGCCTCGGCGAAGCCTCGACCGACGGCGCAGCGCTTGTTCTCGGTCCCCTGGCGGTACGTGACGAGCCCCGTGTGAAGGGCCGCCAGGAGCGGGAGGTGCCCGGGGAGGACCCCGAACTCACCGGTGACGCTGGGCGCCGTCACCTCGTCGACATCGACCTTGAGCGCCGTCCCCTTGGGGGTGACGATCTCGAGGCCGATCCGGTCCTTCTTGGTCGTTTCGGCTTGGGTCGCCATCGGGGTCAGGACGCGCTCAGCTTGCGCGCCTTCTCCTTGGCTTCTTCGATGTCGCCGACCATGTAGAAGGCCTGCTCGGGGAGCTCGTCGAGCTGGCCGCCGACGATCTGCTCGAAGCCGTCGATGGTCTTCTCGAGGTCGACGAACTTCCCGTCGCTCCCCGTGAACGCCTTGGCGACGTCGAACGGCTGCGAGAGGAAGCGCTGGATCTTGCGCGCGCGGGAGACGACGAGCTTGTCGTCCTCGCTGAGCTCGTCCATGCCGAGGATGGCGATGATGTCGAGCAGATCCTTGTACTTCTGGAGCGTCTGCTTGACCTTCTGCGCCACCTTGTAGTGCCGCTCGCCGAGGATGTTCGGGTCCATGAGCGTGGAGGTCGAGTCGAGCGGATCGACGGCCGGGTAGATGCCGATCTCGGTGAGGGCGCGCGAGAGCACCGTCGTCGCGTCGAGGTGAGCGAAGGTCGTCGCGGGGGCCGGGTCGGTGAGGTCGTCGGCGGGGACGTAGATGGCCTGGACGCTGGTGATAGACCCGCGCGTCGTCGACGTGATGCGCTCCTGGAGCGCGCCCATCTCGGTCGAGAGCGTCGGCTGGTATCCGACGGCGCTGGGGATACGGCCGAGGAGGGCCGACACCTCGGAGCCCGCCTGCGTGAAGCGGAAGATGTTGTCGACGAACAGGAGGACGTCCTGCCCCTCGTCGTCGCGGAAGTACTCGGCGACCGTGAGGGCCGAGAGGGCGACGCGGGCGCGGGCCCCCGGCGGCTCGTTCATCTGGCCGTAGATCAGCGCGGTCTTCGAGATGACGGCGTCGCCGCTCGCGAGCTTGCTCTCCTGCATCTCGAGGTAGAGGTCATTCCCCTCGCGGGTGCGCTCCCCGACGCCGGCGAAGCAGGAGACGCCGCCGTGCTTCTTGGCGACGTTGTTGATGAGCTCCATGATGAGGACGGTCTTGCCGACGCCGGCGCCGCCGAAGAGGCCGATCTTTCCCCCCTTGCGGTAGGGGGCGAGGAGGTCGATGACCTTGATGCCGGTCCGAAGGATCTCGATCTTCGTCGACTGCTCCGTGAAGGGGGGCGGGTCGCGGTGGATGGGGGACGTCTTCTTCGTGATCGGGGCGGGAAGGCCGTCGACCGGGTCGCCGATGACGTTGAGGATGCGGCCGAGGCACTCGGGGCCGACGGGCATCGCGATGGGGGCGCCCGTGTCGCGCACCTCCATGCCGCGGACGAGGCCGTCCGAGCTATCCATGGCGACCGTACGGACCGTGTTCTCCCCCAGGTGCTGCGCCACCTCGAGCGTGAGGTTGTCCTTCGCCGCCGAGATGCCGGGGTTCGTCATCTTCAGGGCGTTCAGGATCCTCGGGAGCTTGCCCGGCTCGAACTCGACGTCCACGACGGGACCGATGACCTGAACGACCTTGCCTTTGCTGAGGGTGTCGGACGGGGACGCTTGCGGGGTGGTCATGAGGGGAGATGGCTCCAGTTGGGGGCAGGGGGATGAAGCGGGGCCGCGTCTACCATAGGTCCGGGCAAAGGTTCAACGGCCGCTGCGCAGGCCCCCGGCGCTTCCCCTCCCGTCGCGGGCCCGGGCGACGGGCGGAGCAGGGGCGACGGACGCGCGCGCGCCGTGTTCAGCGTCATGGGTATGACACTGGACATGCGCCCCTTGCCGCGCGCTCAGGGGGTGTAGAGGACCTCGGCGCGGACCAGCTCGAGCAGGGTCGCCAGCGCCGGCTCCCGCCCCACCCCCTGTGCCTGGAGCGCCCTGACGAGCTGCTCCGCCGGGACCGGCCCGGTCAGCTCCTTGATCACCAGCACCGCGGTCGCGAGGGGGCCGGCCGCGACCGGGATGCGGGTGCCGCGCCGGAGCTCGATTGACAGGTGCTCGATGCGGTGGCCGGTGGCCGTGCAGCGGACGTCGGTCCGGAAGCTCACCTCCGGGCTGACCGCCAGCGTCCCCTTCGCGAGCGCGGCGCCGTCGACCGGCAGCGGGCGCGGGCCGTTCTCGACGTGACAGGCGACGAGCTCGAGCTTCGGGCGCCAGGCGAGCTGGTCGACGAGCGCGAACTGCTCGCGGGGCGGGAGCCTGGCTGCCAGGTCGCGCAGCGGCCCGCGCCCGAGGAGCGGCTCGAGGCTCCAGTGCGTCGGCTCGGTCCAGCGGAGGAAGCGGAGCCCGGCCGCCTCGAGCAGCCCGAAGAGGCCGGGGATGTCGTAGCTCGTCTCGTTCACGTTCAGGTACCGGTCGACGAACTCCACGTCGTCGAGTTTCGCGACGTCGCCCCAGGGGCCGGCGCCGATGGCGTCGACGGGGACCGTCCTCGCGAGCTGCTGGCCGACCATCAGCCGGTCGCGCAGCGGCGCGGCGCGCGGGATGAGGAGGTCGAGCGCGTGGGCGAGGCGGTAGAGCGGGGCGCGGCCGTGGCGCCCGTAGACCATCAACTGGACCATGCCGTGCGGCGCGAGGGCCCCGCGCAGCTTCGCGAGGCCGGCCGCCGGGTCGGGCATGTGGTGCACGACGCCCGACGAGAAGATGACGTCGAACCCGCCGGACGGGACATCAAGCCCCTCGAGCGTCGTGAGGTCGACTTCCTGGAAGCGGACGTTCTTCAGGCCGCGCGCGCTCGCCGCCTGCGTGGCCTCCTTCAGCGCAACCCCGTTCATGTCGGCTCCGACGAACGCCACGTCGGGCTGCAGCGTCGCCGCGCCGAGCGTCCCTGCCCCCCGCCCGCACCCCGCGTCGAGCGCGGTCAGGCGCCCCTTCGACGGCGGGCGCCGCTCGCCGTAGCTCAGGAGGAGCCGCGCGTCCCACGCCACCCGCTGCTCCGGCGTCCCGTTCGGCGGATAGGGGAACTCCTCGTACATCTTCCGGAGGGCCGCGGTGACGTCGTCCATGGGGCGGACGGGCATGCATCCCTCGCGCCTGTCTGCGTCCTCCGCGGTTTCCCGCGGATCAGGCGCTGCCCGGACCGCCGGGCGCCAGCCGCGTGACGCTCGGGCGGCGCGGCGTCGTCCTGCGCCCCCCTGTGGTACAGGCCCCCGCCCGTGCCCCTCCTGCTGGCGCTGGCCAAGCTCGTCGCCTTCGTCCCCCTCCGCGACCTCCCGCTGCTCGGCGCGCCGCTCGCGTGGCTGGCGGGGGGCGTGCTGCGCATCCGGCGGTCGCAGGTCGAGGCCGCGATGCGCCTGGCGGGCGTCCCGGAGGCGGCGGCCGCGGGGATGTACCGCTCGCTTGCCACCGGGGTGATGGAGCTGCTCTGGCTGGCGGGGGCGCCGCGCGGCTCGCTGGCGCAGTGGGTGACGATCGACCCGGCGTCGCGGGGGCGTCTCGACGAGGCCCTCCGGCCGGGGCGCGGGGCGGTCATCGGGGCGTCCCACACGGGGAACTGGGAGCTCACGGCGTGCGCGATGGCGCGCTTCACCCGCCTCTCGGTGCTCGTGAAGCGGGTCAGCGTGGGGGCCTTCGACCGCTTCATGCGACGGGTGCGCACCGGGTACGGCGTGGGGCTCCTCGAGGGCCGAGGGGCGCTCTCCCGGGCCTGTCGCGAGCTCGAGGTGGGGCGGGCGGTGGCGCTGCTGATCGACCAGGTCCCCGAACGGGAAGAGCACGGCGACCGGGTCCCGTTCCTCGGGGCCGGCGCGCTCGTCGACCGCGCCCCGGCGACGCTGGCGGCGGCGCTCGGGGTGCCGTTCATCGTGACGGCGTCCTTGCGCGAAGCGGACGGCCGTCACGCGCTCTACGTCCTCAGCGTCAAGCTCCCTCCGGCCCGGGGGCGGCGCGCGTGGGCGGGGCAGGCGATGCGGGAGGCGACGGAGGAGCTGGCGGCCTTCGTCATGGCGCACCCGGACCAGTGGCTGTGGCTCCACAGGCGGTGGAACCGGCCGCCGGTAGGGGGGGTGGCGGCCGCGGCTCGAGACCCATCGTCCGCGTGACCCTGGCAGGCGCGCGCCGCAGGGGACGGAGCACGGCCGGCCCGACACTCGGGCCTGGCAGGCCATCCAGGTGGCACGGCCGGCCCGACACCGGGCCCGCTGCCTTGCCAGTCGCCCGGCCGGGGGATAGAGCCTCCCCTGATGCGCTCCCCGGTCATCTCCGCCCGCCGGTCGCCGGGGACAGGCGCGTGATGCAGGCCCCCCGCGTCCTGCTCATCACGGACGCATCCTTCCCGGACGAGACCGTCCTCGCCGTCCTCGAGGCGGCCGGTCGGGCGCTGCCGGCCGGGGAGTTTGCCGTGCAGCTTCGGGACAAGGCGCGGAGCCGCGGCGGGCGAGCGGCGTGGGCGAGGATCCTCCGCGACGCCACGGCGGCGCTCGAGGTGCCGCTGGTCGTGAACCGCGACGCCCGCCTCGCGCGCGAGGTCGGGGCGGACGGCGTCCACTACGGCCGGGAGGCGTCCCCCACGGAGATCGCCGCCGGGGAGGGGCTCTGGCGGTCGGCGGCCGCGCATGACGACAGGGACGTGGAGGACGCGCTCGCGGCGGGGCTCGACGCCGTGCTGGTGAGCCCCGTCTTCACCACGCCCGGCAAGGGGCCGGCGCGCGGGGTCGGTCCGCTCGCGCGGGCGGCGGGGATCGCCCGGGGGCGCCTCGCGGTCTTCGCCCTCGGCGGCGTGAGCGTGGCGGGGGCGCGCGCGTGCTTCGAGGCGGGGGCGGACGGGGTGGCCGTCATCCGGGCGCTCCTCGCGGCCCCCGATCCCGCCGACGTCGCGCGGGCGCTCTGGCGAGCTTGCGCCGTCGCGCACCCCTGACCCGCCTCAAGCGCCTGACGAAAGGATGGCCATCGGCCCGGGCGTTTGGTCTACGCTTGCCGCCTCATGGCCGCGACGTACGACGAGACGCTTCAAATTACGACCGAGATCCTCCGCTCCCACGTCGACCTCGACCGCCCCATCGCGGCGACCGACCACATCCAGAACGACCTCGGCCTCGACAGTCTCGGGGTCATGGAGGTGGTCGCCGACATCGAGGACCGCTTCGAGGTCCACATCCCGACCGACACCCTCTCCACCATCGCGACCGTGGGCGACGTCGCGCAGGCGCTCGTCAAGCTCAAGTCCTAGCCGGCGATGCCGCTCTCCGCCCCCGCCGCTCCGCCGAAGCAGCCAGCCCGCCCGGCCGAAGACGACGAGCTGCCGGGGGCGCTGCCGCCGCTCGACGGCGACGCGGACGAGCGCGAGCCGGGGCCCGAGGGGCTCGACGACGAGGACGTCCCGAAGGACGACGGCGGCGACCCGTTCGACGACGCGACCGGGGAGGGGGACGAGGCCCCCGAGCTGCTCGGCCTCGACGACGAGAAGGGGTCGGTCCTCGACGCCGGCGCCTCGAGCGAGCTCGACATCGGCCCGGCCGATCTCCTCGGCGATCTCGGAGAGAGCGCCGTCGACGAGGGGAAGGACGACAGCCTGCCGCTCGAGGACTACGGGCTCGACGATCGCGAGCTGGCCGGGGTCGGCGACGCTGGCGAGGAGGGGCCCTCCACGCTCGACGAGAGCCTCAGCGACGCCGGGCTCCCTCCGCTCGATCAGGACGACGACGGCGCCCTCGACGACGCCTCGTCCTTCTTTGACGGTGAGCTGGCCGGCAGCCGTCCCGGCGCCTGGTCCCCGCTCTGGGAGCGCTTCGGGGCCCCCCTGTCGCTCCCTCCGACCCGGGCGCTGGCCCTCGGGCGGTCCGGCGTCGTCGCGGCGGGGCGAGAGCTCGTCCGCGTCGACCTGGAGGGGGGCGTCGAGCGGCTCGCCGCGAAGGGGCTCCGCGGCCGCGAGCTGACGCGCGTCCTCTCGGTCGGCGACGAGCTCTTCGTGACGACCGACGGCGGCGGGCTCTTCGTCTCGCGCGACGGCGGGGCGAGCTTCGCGGAGCTCTCGAGCTGGTGTGCGCTCGTCCGCCCGGAGGAGGCCGCGGCCGGCCTCGACGTGGTCGGGTCGGCGGAGGCGGGGCTCTGGGGGCGGACCGCCCAGGGGGCGCTCCTCTCCAGCCGCGACGGCGGCGAGGCGTGGACGAAGACCGACGTCGACGGCTTCGCGCGCGCGCTCGGGCTCGACGGCGACGGGCGGCCGGTCGTCCTCGTGCGGACGCTGGCGGCCAGCGAGGTGCTGCGCCGCGTGGGGGAGGGCTGGGCGCCGTCCGCGGTCCCCGCCGAGCTGCTCGACCGGGGGCTGACGGGGGCGGCGAGCATCGTCGCGCGAGGCAAGGCCGTCGCCATCGCCATCGAGGGGGAGGGGGTCGTGCGGGCGCTCGACGGCGCTGCCTGGTCGCGCCTGCCGGGGACATCGGCGGTCACGGCGATCGCCATGCTCGACGCCGAGGGGGCGCTCGTGGCGGCGCTGAACGGCGGCGAGGGGGACCCGCAGTGCTCGCTCCTGCGCGTCGGCGCCGACGCCCGTCCGGAGGTCGTGGCGGTCTGGGAGGAGCGCTCGGACGGGGAGGCCGGCGTGACCGCGATCGCCGTCGACGACGCGCACCAGGTCGTCTGGGTCGGCGGCGGCTTCGGCGTGGCGGCGTTCCAGCCGCGGATGCAGTAGCGCGCGCCACGCCCGGGGCGTTCTATCCAGGCCCTCTGGAAGATTCTCACCGGGCTGTCGCGGTCCTCCCGGTTCGCGACGAAAGTCGGGCCGCGCGACGAATTCGTGAGCCGCATCGACTCGGCCCGGGCATTCGTACGGTGGAGGATTTCCCATGCGGAGTTTCTGGACTGTGTCGCTCATCGCGGCTCTCACGGCGTGCAGCGGTTCGGGCGACGTCATCTACGGACTCGACGGCAGCGTCGTCCTCGGCGACGCGGGGAGCGCGCCCGTGACGACGACCGGCACGGGGGCCGGCACGGGGACGGGCGGGAGCGTCGGCACGGGCACGGGGACGGGCGGGAGCTTCGGCACCGGCGCGGGCTCGACGACCGGGTCGTCCCCTGGCACCGGCACCGGCGCCACGACCGGCACCGGCACGGGCTCCGCCACGACCGACGGCGGCGGGACCTGCCCGCCGGCGACTTGCACGGTCGACAGCGAGTGCGCCTGCCTCGGCGGCTCCGGCGCCATCGGCTGCTGCGACACCGTGACGAGCGCGTGCTTCCAGTCGGCCTCCGCGGCCTGCCCGGACACGACGTCGTCGTCGACCGGCAGCGACGGCGGCGGCGGGTACTGACGCGACGAGACTTGTCGGGGGGACGGGGACGGGGGCTCGACGAGGGCCCCCGGCTCGCCTTCGCCCGCCACGCGCTCACGTCGCTCGCGGCGTGAGCGTCACGACCCGAGGCCGAGGCCGAGCCCGAGCGACGCCCAGTAGCCGCCGACGGTGACGTCGCTGTCCCCGGCGACGACGCCCCGCTCGCCGCGGAGCAGCCACCCGGTCCGCGCCCAGACGCGCAGCGGACCGGCGACCTGCACGCTGGCGACGAGCAGCGGCCCGAAGACGACGCCAGACGTCGTCTGGCCCTGCAAGGCGCTCATGGACGGGGAGCCCGAGAGGCTCGTCCAGCCGACGCGCAGGCCGACGGAGAGGTCGACGACGGGGACGCGCAGGCCGACGGCGCCGTCGAGCGCGAGCTGGCGGATCGCCACGTCCCCGGTCGTCCGGCTGGCGAGGCCGTCCCACGCCGAGAGCGCCCCCTCGGCGAAGGCGCGGCGCGGGAGCTCGTGCAGGAGACCGAGCGTGAGCCCGAGGATCGGGTGGCCGACCGTCGGGATGAGGAGCCCGTCGACCGCGGCGCTGCCGCGCCAGGCGAGCGACCGCGTCGCGATGGCGACCGTGCGCGCCTCGGCCCGCTGCGCCGAGGAGGACTCGACGGGGTGGCTGGGGGGGAGGCTGGGCGTCGGGGTGAGGTCGAGCTCGACCCAGCTCGACCGGACGAGCTCCGCGATGGCGAGCGCGAGCAGCCGGGCCCGCCCTTCGGGCGCGACCTGCGCGAGCGAGACGGTCCGGTCGACGCGCTTCGAGGTGAGCGGATCGTCGATGATCAGGTGGACGTCGTCGCCGGAGCAGACGAGCCCGATCTGCGTCATGGCGCCGCGAGCGTCCGCGGGCGCGTGGAGCTCGATGCGGGCGATCCGCTCCACCGGGGGGGCGAGCGCCTCCGGGCAGCCGTCGAAGGAGAACGCGACCGGGACCCCGGCCTCCGCCCCCTCGGCCGTGCCGACGTGCGCGAGGGCGGCGGCGACGAGGAGGGACGCGAGGGCGGCCCCGGGACGCCTCAAGGCTGGCCCGTGATCCGGCGCAGGGCGGCCGCGCGACGTCCGCCGGGGTAGGAGGCGAGGTAGCGAGCGGCCGCGTTCTTCGCCGCGGCGAGGTCCCCTGCGCGTGTCCACGCTTCGGCCTCGCGCGCCAGCGCGTCCTCCGACAGCGGGCCGCCGTGGCCGTACGCCGTCGTGAAGGCGGCGGCGGCCTCGCGGGGCTGGTCGAGGTCGTCGAGCAGGACGCGGCCGAGCGTGAATGCCGCCAGTCCGGACCGCGAGTCCGAGGGGAACTGGGAGACGAGCCGCCGCAGGAGCGGCACGGCGCGATCGACGTGCCCGGTGAGGCGGGCGGAGTCGGCGGCGAGGAGGAGCTCCTCCGGGTCGTCGTGGACGGTGCCGCCCGGGGCGTCGATCATGGCGAAGGCTCGGTCGTACTCGCCGGCCTGGGCCAGCCGCTTCCAGGACGGGGCCCGGGGGCGAGCCGCGGGCGCCTGGGGGGCGGCCTGCGCGCTCGGCGCGGTGGCGAAGAAGGACTCGGAGTCGCCGGCCTCGAGGACCTCCTCCTTCCCGGAGCCGCGCACGCTCACAGTGCCGGACTCGACGCTGACGCGCGTGACCCCGGGGTCCTCGAGCCGGATCGTGAAGACCGTCCCGACGTCCTCGACGACGACGCTCCCCGCCGTGACGCGGAAGGGGACGCTCGGGTTGTGCACGACGTCGAAGCGGGCCGCGCCGCGGACGAGCGTGGGGCTCCTGCCGTCCGTCCCCGCCTGCGTCAGCTCCGAGCCGGAGACGAGGAACGTGACGCGGCTCCCGTCGGCCATCACGACTCCGCCGAAGCCGGGGGTCGCCGAGGCGACGACGGCAAGCGCGTTCGCGGCGCTCGACGCGGACGTGACGACCGGGGGGGGGGACCGCCGGTGCACGAGCAGCAGCACGGCGGCCGCCGCCATCGTCAGCCCCCCGCCGACCCGCAGCGTCCGGACCGTCGCGAGGTAGCGCGCGTGGCGCCGGAGGACCTTCGCCTCCACCGCGCGAGCCCGCTCGTCGCCGATGGGCACCGTCCGGTCTCTCAGCGTGGCGAAGTCAATCATCGGCTGCGGCATGGCCCCCCGCTTTCAGAGCTACCGCGGCCCTCGTGATCCTGCGCTTGGCGGTCGCGAGCGAGCAGGCGCACCCCTCGGCGACCTCCTCGAGCGAGGCCCCCTCGACGTGCCGCAGCGTCCAGGCGAGCCGGTCGTCCACCGGGAGGGCGCCGAGCGCCCTGTAGAGCCCCTGCAACATCGCCTGCTCGTCCGGGCTGAGGCCCCGGTACGGGAGCTCGGTCAGCCCGTCGTCGCTCGAGCGGAGCCAGGCCCCCCACCGCTGGAGCCGCATCCGCTTGCGGACGACGCGGACGGTCACGGTGCGGAGCCACGGCTTCGCCTCCTCGACGCTGTGGATGGTGTCGAGCTTCCGGGCGCAGAGGAAGAAGACGTCCTGAAGGATGTCGTCGACGTCCGAGCGGCGCCCCGAGAGGCGCGCGGCGAGCGCGGCCACCCACGAGTGATAGAGCCTGAAGATCGTAGCAAAGTCGGGGCGGGCCTCGGGGTCGGGCGGCCGGGGGACGAGCGTGAGCGTGGCCCTGGTCGCAGACATGACCCACACACTGTATGCCCTCGAGGGGGGGAAACGGCTCACCGAGCGGTGTCCCGCCGTGGAATTCACCTCCGCGGCCTCCGACCGGACCCGGGCACCCCGCGCGCGGAAGTTGGCCCCGGGGCCGCGCGTTGTATAGAGCGGGGTCGGGGGCAAGCGCCGCGGAGGAGTTCCCATGCCCATCATCGTCCAGAAGTACGGGGGCTCGTCGGTCGCCGACGTCGAGAAGATCGGGCGGGTTGCGGACCGGGTCGCCGCGGCGAGGGCCGCGGGCAACGACGTCGTCGTCGTCGTCAGCGCCATGGGGAAGACCACCGACGGCCTCCTGGCCCTCGCCGAGCAGGCGTCCGCCCACGCCGCGGCCAGCGGAGGCGCCAAGACCACCCCCCGGCGCGAGCTCGACATGCTGGTCTCGACCGGCGAGCGCGTCACGATGGCCCTCCTCTCCATCGCCATCCACGCCCGCGGCCACGAGGCGATCAGCTTCACGGGGAGCCAGTCGGGCATCCTGACCAACGACCGGCACTTCGACGCGCGCATCATCGAGGTGCGGCCGCACCGCATCGAGGACGAGCTGGCGCGCGGGAAGATCGTCATCGTCGCCGGCTACCAGGGGATGAGCTACAAGCGCGAGATCACCACGCTGGGGCGCGGCGGGAGCGACACGACGGCGGTGGCGCTGGCGGCGGCTCTGGGGGCGGAGCGGTGCGAGATCTACAGCGACGTCGACGGCGTCTACTCGGCCGACCCGCGCGTCGTCCCGGAGGCGAAGCACCTCCCGGACCTCGACCTCGCGAGCCTGCAGGAGATGGCGGAGGCCGGGGCGAAGGTGCTGAACGCGCAGGCGGTCGAGTGGGCCCGGCGCGCGAAGATCGCGCTGCACGCGCGCAAGACCGGCGACGACTGGTCCCGGGGGACGCCGCGGCCGCGCGAGACCGTGGCGACCGAGCACGAGGCAGGGGCGCCGTCCCGCGCGAACCACGTCCGCGCCGTCGTCGGCATGGATCGCCTGGTGGTCCTGTCGGGGCCCGCGTCGGCCCTCCCGCGCCTCGCGCGGACGGCGGCCGACATCGAGCTGCCGCTCGCCGACGTGGCGCTCGAGGGGGGGCATCTGCACGCGACCGTGCCGCTGCTGAACGTCCCCGACTGGGATGGGCGTCGCGCGCGGCTGCTCGAGGGGGTGGGCGTGCCGCTCGAGCTCCGGGGCGGCTTCGCGCTGGTCAGCGTGGTCGGCGACGGGCTGACGACGAACGGCGAGGGGCTGGCGGTGTTCGTCGAGGCGCTGGCCGAGATCGCGACCTACCGCCTGACGGGGGGGCCGCTCCGGATCGGCGCGCTCATCGCGGCCGAGCACCTGGCGACGGCGCAGCAGCGGCTGCACAGGGCGTTCGTGGAGTGACCGTCACCTCCGCCCTTCCATCCGCGCCATCCCCCGCCGGACGGGCGAGGCGCGGTCATCGGACCACGGCGCGCGCACCGGGTCGGCCGTCCCCACGATGAGCTCCAGCGCGTGGACGGTCAGGCGCGCCTCCTTGCGGTCGGCCGGCGCCCCCTCGCGCTCGGCTAGCGCCAGGATGTGCCGCCACGCGCCGAGCTGCGCCAGCGGGCGCCCGTCCTCGGCGTACCAGCCGGCCAGCTCGCGCATGGCCGCCGGGTCCTCGGTCGACGCCACGTACGCCTCGAGATCGGCGTCGGCCTCGGCTCGCGCGCCGAGCGCCCGCCGCGCGCGCCCGCGACCGAGCCACGCCAGCACCAGGCCGGGGACGTGCGAGAGCCCCGTCGTGTAGACGCGCACGGCCTCGCGCGCGTCGCCCAGCCGCAGCCGTGCGGCGCCGAGGCCGAGGTACGCCTCGCCGAGCGTCGGGTCGAGCGCGAGCGCCTCGGAGTAGCGGCGCAGCGCCAGGTCGTCCTCGTGGGAGGCCTCGTGGGAGCGCGCCTGCCGGACGAGCTCCTCGGCGGACGAGGCGCTCGCCGGCGCGGAGACCAGCAGGGGAACGAGCAGCGCGACCGGCACGAACCCCCGCCACGTCATCCCGCGCGCCACCTTCGGATGCGGTGAGGCGGAGCCCCGTCGGGCGTCCCGTCGCGCCCGTGGCGGTACGCCGTGCGCAGGAGGAGCTCGGCGCGGACCGCGAGCCCATCCGGCAGCCGCTCGGCCCCCTCGACGGTCACGCGCCCCTCCGCGTCCACCGTCGCCCGGAGGGCGTGGTGGTCCCCCGCCGTCGACGCCGTCCCCTCGTAGACCCACGGCGCTCCGGCCGTCGTCCGCGCGAGATCGAACCGCACGCCCCCCTCGGGGTACTCGCCGATGATGCCCATCCTGCCTCCTTTACGCTGCCTCTGGCGCTGACGGCTAGAGGGGAGGGGGGCGCTTTCCTCGGGCCGGGCTCCTGGTGGGGTGGTATGAGGGACGGTTCATGGAGAAGAACCCGATCACCCCCGAAGGCTACGAGAAGCTCCGCGAAGAGCTCCACCAGCTTCGAAGCGTCGAGCGCCCCCGGGTCATCCAGATGATCGCGACGGCCCGCGAGCACGGCGACCTCAAGGAGAACGCCGAGTACCACGCGGCGCGCGACAAGCAGTCGTTCATCGAGGGGCGCGTGAAGGACCTCGAGAACAAGCTCGCCCTCGCCGAGGTCATCGACCCGAGCAAGCTGTCGGGCGACCGCATCGCGTTCGGCGCCCGGGTCAAGCTCTCGAACACGCAGACCGCGGAGGAGGTCGCCTATCGCCTCGTGGGGGCCGACGAGGCCGACCTCGAGGGGGGGTCGATCAGCATCACCAGCCCGCTCGCCCGCTCGCTGCTCGGCAAGGAGGTCGGCGACGAGGTGAAGGTGCGGATGCCGGGGGGCGAGCGCCTCTACGAGGTCCTCGAGGTCGTCTTCAAGTAGCGCCCCGTGACCGCGCCGCCTTCGCCTCGGGGGTCGGCTCGCCCGCTCTCGTGGCAGGGGGTCGTGCGCGACGTCGGGGGCGTGCTTGCGGCGTGGGCGCTGCTCGTCGTCGCCGAGTTCGTCGTGGTCGGCGCCTCGAGCGCGTCGCTCTTCGCGGGCAACTGGGAGCTCGTCCTCGGGCGGAAGCTCGTCGGGCCGATCGCGCTGGCGATGGTGGCGCCGCTGGCGCTCGTGGTCGTGGCGGTCGGGCACGTCGCGGCGCGCTCCTCGGAGAGCCGGCCCGCGCGGGTCGGGCTCTCGGCGGGGGCGGGCGCGGTGCTGGGCGTCGTCGCGGTCGGGGTCTCGCACGGGCGTCACTTTGCCAGCCTCGCGGCGCGCGCCCCGTTTGTCCTCGCCCTCTCCGCTGCCGGCTTCGCGCTCGCGTTCCTCGCCACCCCGCCGCTCGTTCGCCTCCTGTCGGGCCCTCGGGGCCGCCCCTTTGCGCTCGCGCTCGGGGTCGCGGGCGTCGCCCTCTTCTGGCTCACCGACGCGCGCGTCCTGCCGCGCCTCTACCCGGCGTTCCACGCCTTCGCCTTCGCCCTGACGCTCGCCTCGGCCGCCCTCCCGCTCCTCGCCTGGCGGACCCGCGCGCCTGCCCATCTCCCGCGCGGAGAGCTCGGCCTCGGCGCGGCCGGCCTCGTGCTGGCGCTCCTCGCGGCCGTCTGGTCGCCGTTCGCCGCTCGCCGCCTCGATCGCGCCGACAACCTCCGCCTCGTCCTCGAGGAGCACGCCCCCATCCTCGGCCGCGCCGTCCATGTCGCGGCCTGGCTGGCGCCGCCGGCGCCGCTTGACGCCCCGGACGACGGCGCGCGCGCCCCCGCCGTCGGCGAGGTGCCGCGCGCGCTCGACTGGGCGGGGGACGACATCCTGCTCGTCTCGGTCGACGCCCTCCGCGCCGACCACCTCTCCGCCTACGGCTACGCGCGCGCGACGACGCCGAACCTCGACGCCCTCGCCAGGGACGCCGCCGTCTTCGACCACGCCTACTGTCCGACGCCGCACACCTCCTACTCGGTCACCTCGATGATGACCGGAAAGGCGATGCGGCCCCTCCTCTCGCTCGGGCTTGGCAAGGAGTCGGACACCTGGGCGACCTACCTCCGGCGCTACGGCTACAAGACCGCCGCGTTCTACCCCCCCGCGGTCTTCTACATCGACGCCGAGCGCTTCACGGAGCTCGAGCGGTCAGGGCTCGGCTTCGAGTACCGGTGGGTCGAGTTCACGTCGGCCGAGGAGAAGGTGCGGGAGGTCGAGCGGTACCTGGCGAAGGCCGGCCCGGAGCCCGTGTTCCTGTGGGTTCACCTCTTCGAGCCGCACGAGCCGTACGTGATGCACCCGGGTCAGCCGATGGGGGGGGCGTCGCCGCTGCCCGTGGACGCGTACGACAGCGAGGTCGCCTACGCCGACGCCGCCATCGGCGAGCTGCTCCGTGTCGTGCGGGCGAAGCGGCCGAAGGTCACGGTGGTCGTCACGGCCGATCACGGCGAGGAGTTCGGCGAGCACGGCGGGCGCTACCACGGGACCACCTGCTACGAGGAGCAGGTCCGCGTGCCGCTGCTCGTGGCGGGCCCAGGCGTCGTGCCTCGCCACGTGCCGACCGTCGTCCAGACCATCGATCTCCTGCCGACCGTCCTCTCGGCGCTGGGCATCCCTCGCCCCGCCCGCGTGCGCGGCCGCGACCTCGGCCCGGTGCTCGCGGGGCCGAAGAAGGGGGCCCCCGACGATCCTGGCCTCGCGTACGCCGAGACCGACGAGCAGACGCTCCTCGCGCGCGGCGACGACCGCCTCCTCTGCGCACGGAAGATCGGGGCGTGCGCGCTCTACGACGTCGCCAAGGACCCGGGCGAGAAGGTCGACCGCGCGGCCGCCGAGCCGAAGGTCGCGCGCGAGCTTCGGGCGATGACGGCCGCGATCGAGCGGGAGCAAGGGCGCTACGAGGCGGCGGAGGTGGCGTGGCCGGACGCGCTGCGGCGAGGGCTGCAGGGGGAGGGGGACGCGGCCGAGGACGTGGCGGCGCTGCTCGACGACGCGAGCGTGGTCATCCGGAGGAAGGCGGCGGAGGTGACCTTCGCGCTCGCGTCGACCGACGTGCTGCCGCAGACGCGGCGGGCGCTCGAGCGCGACGAGGACGAGGAGGTGCGGCGCTGGGCGTCGATCGCGCTGGTGCGGATGGGGGAGGCGCCGACCGAGCGCGCGAAGGGGCTCGTCCACGACGGCGACGCGAAATGGAGGCGCCTGGCCTCCCTGGCGTTCGCGCTCCGGGGGGACGCGCGCGGCAGGGCGGAGCTGGCGAGCTGGTGGCGCGAGGAGGGGCCGCCGCACCCCGGGCTCGACATGGCGCAGGCGAAGGAGCTCCTCCTCGCGCTCGGTCGCGTCCGTGACGCGGACGCCGTCCCCGCCCTCGTCGCCTCCCTCGACTACGTCCCCGTCCGCCCGCGCCTCGCCGAGACGCTCGGTCAGATCGGCGACGCGCGCGCGCGCGGCCCGCTGCTGTCGCTCTTCGCCCGGGAGCGCTACGAGACCGCCCGCCCCTTCGAGGCTCGCGCCCTGCTGGCGCTCGGGGTCCGCGAGGAGCTCCTGCCGCCGCTGGCGCTCTTCGCGGGGCTGGCCGACCCGATGACGGAGGCCTTCACGCTGGCGGTGGAGTCGAAGCTGCTCGACGAGCCTCGCGGAGGGCGCGTCTGGGATCCCCCCGTCGTCGACGCCGACGTGGTCGTGGGCGTGGCCGGGCCGCCAGGGCCGCGGCGCGTCTGGGTGCAGGCTGCAGGGGACGGGGGGGAGCTGTCCGGCTTCGCAGGGGAGGCCGCCATCAAGGCCAGGGCGACCCAGGGCGGCGTCTTCATGGTGGACGTCGACCGGGCCGACGACCCGCCGCTCGCCCCGTCGCCGCTCGCGTGCCCCCCTGCGCGGCCCCCCGCTGCGGCCCTGCTGCGCGGGGAGCGCCACTCGGTCTCGCTCCACCTCCACCAGCCCGCGGGGATCCGCGCCGTGTGGGTCGTCCCGCGCTCGATCGGCGTCCCGCCGCCCCTCAGGCCCCCCGTCCCCGACGCGGGCGCGAGCGACGCTGGACCGAACCCCTGACGGCCGGGTCCCTTCAGCCCTGTTTCGCGCCCTTCTCGGCCACGCGCGCCGCTCGCTTCAGCTTCCGCGTCGCGGCCCCCCGCTGCCCGATCTCCTTCGTCGCGCCGAGGAGCCTGGCGAGGCCGCGGTGCTTCTCGCCGAACGCCGGGTGCTGCGCGACGACGGCCTGGTAGACCCGGTCGAGCTGGTCGAGGTTGCCGCGGACGCGCTTCCACGTCAGCACCTCCATGCTCCGCGCGTAGACCAGGAACGCCTCGGTGGAGCGCCGCAGCTCGGCCCACTGCAGCTCTTGCTTGAGGAGCAGGATGAGGAGCTCGAGGCTCGGGGCCGCCGCGCCGAGCTGGGGGCTGTAGTCGGTGAACCGCTCGAGGTCGACGATCGCCTCGGGGATGGCGCTCAGCTGCGTCCCCTTCGGGAAGTAGCCGCGGTACTCGGCCAGCTCGAACGGCACGAACGCGGACGGCGGCGCCGGGATCGTCACGTCGGGCGGCGTCGTCAGCGGCGCGGTGGCCCTCCTGGCGGCAGGCTTCGCGTCGGCGCCTGCGCTCGCCTTCGGCCTCGACGCCCCCTTCGGTGCGGTCGGCGCCGCCCGCTTCGTCTTCGGCGCCGGGGTCGCCCCGGTCGACGCCCTGAGGGCACGAGGGGGCCCGGGCTCCCGCTTCGGCTTCACCGCTGCCTCTGGCTCGGAGGCGGGGGCCGGCATCGGGAAGAGCGCTTGCTGGATCCTCGGCGGCTGCGTCATCGGGCGGCTCCACGGGGTCGCTGCGGTCGGCGGCCGGAGCGACGTCGGTTCGAAGGGGGATGGGTCTCGAGCGACACGATGTCGCTCAGGACGGACGGGATACGATGCTCGCGGAGCCGTCGATCGATGGCAAGTCGATCCATCTTCAATAGAAGTGAAGCAAGAACATCGATATCCGATCTGAAAATGCGATGGTTCGTATCCGTGTTGATTGTATGTGATGTAGAATTGGTCCGAGTGCGTTCTGGTCGCGCTTCTCTGGTCGGCGCCTGCTCGGCCGGGCGCGCCGTCACGACGGCTCGACGCGTCACCGGAGCGGCAGGACGTTCCGCGGGTCGCACACGATGCTCACCTCCTCGGCGAGGAGGGCGCCGCCCCCCTGCTTCGCCTTCGCGATGACGTCGATTCCATCGCGGACGCGTCGCGCTTCCCAGTGGAGGTGGATGAGCTCGGGCGAGCCGGTGTCGCCGACGGCGCCGACGACGTCCCCCTCCTTCAGCAGCGACCCCACGCCGACCCCCGGCGCGACCGAGTCGAGGTGGCCGAAGAGGACGACGTAGTCACGCAGGTGCCCCCCCTCGCGGACGGTGTGGCGCGTGATGACGGTCGTGCCGAAGAGGGGGCCGACGAACAGGACGTCGGCGTCCCCCTGCTGGTGCTCGAGGGGGACGAGGCGGGCGGGGGTCCCTCGCGTCTGGGGGAGGTCGACGCCGCCGTGGCCGACGGCGTGGAGGGTCCGGCCGCGGCGCTGCCCCTCGTCGGGGCGGTCGAGGTCGTAGCCGCTGATGACGCTGTGGCCACCCGGCAGGCCAGGGGGGACGGGGTAGCGGTAGGCGTCGTAGTCGGCGGGGCGGTCGGGGCGGCGCGGGATCTCCTCGTAGACCTCCCAGCGTCCGCTCCGGACGCGGTGGGCGTTGGGGGCGACGCTCGCCTCGGGCTCGCCGTCGTCGTCGGGGCCTGGGAGGTGGACGCAGATCTCGCCGTCGGGGAGCGTGCGGGGCGGGCAGGGGAGGGGGGCGGCGCGCGGCGCGGAGGCGGGGCCTCGCGGAGCGTCGACGGCGATGCGGATCGGCCGCGGGGGCCCCGACCCGGCGCCGAGGGCGAGGGCGACGAGCGCGCAGAAGGAGGTGAGCCCGAGCCGGAGCACGAACGGCAGGATAGACCCGATGCGCGCGAGGTCCACGCCCTGCGCGCCCGTCGCCCGTTGCACAGCGCGACCGTGGGGGGTATGCCTCGCGCCCAATGACGACGACCCACGCCGACCTCCCCCGCCTGATCGAAGACCTCTACGCCGCCGAGCGCTCGGTACGCGCGCTGCACGACCGCATCAGCGACACCCGGCCGGCCGAGCAGGTCGCGGCGCTCTCCGCCGCCACGGCCGAGGCGCTCACGATCGACGACGAGGACGAGGCGAGCGTCCGGCTGGTGCGGCTGGCCGAGCTCCTGGGGGACCTCGAGGGGCCGAAGGCGGTCGATCTCCTCATCGACATCCTCGGGACGGACTCGCTCGAGGCGCGGCAGGCGGCCGGCGAGGCGCTCGAGGACGTCGCGTTCGACCGGTTCAAGGAGCTGGCCCTGGGCGTCGAGCGCGCCCTTGAGCGGCTGCCGAACGGGCACATGGCCCTCACCGAGCTGCCCTTCCTGCTGAGCGAGGTCCCCGAGCCGGGGGTCCGCCGCCTGCTCGGTCGCTTCCTCGCCCACCGTGACGCCGAGGCCGTCGCCGCGACCATCGAGGCGATCGTCGATCACGCCGACATCGGCGCCGCCGACCTGCTCGTCCCGCTCGAGAAGGACCCGCGCCACGTCGAGATGGAGGACGAGGAGGGGGACGGCGGCCGGGTGACCATCGGCGAGCTTGCGACCGAGGCGCGCAGCGTCCTGGCCGAGCTCGGCGCGACCGCGATGCCGCAGCCAGAGGCGCCGGCCAAGGAGGGGAAGAAGCCGCACGGGGCGAAGCGGTGAGCGAACGCCCCCCGCCTGCCGAAGGGCGGAGCGACATCGTCGGGGGGTGGCTCGAGGCGGCGGACGCCGCTGTGTTCGAGACGTTCGTGGTGCCGCGCTACCTGCAGGCGTTCGGCGAGCTCGCGGTCTCGATGCTGGCGTCGGGGGAGGAGGCGCAGGTCGCCCACGTCGACTGCCGCACCGGCTACCCGGACGTAGAGATCAGCCGGACGCTCCCTGGGGCGCACCTGTTCGGGTGCGACCCCTCCGCGTCGGCCATCGAGCTCGCCCGGGCCAAGGCCGCGATGACGCCCGGGCTGGCGGCCGACTACCGGCTCACGGGGAAGGCGTGGCCCACGCCGTTCCCCGCGGGGGCGTTCTCGCACGCCCTGTCGATCCACCCGCTGACGCGCGCGGAGGACCGACCCGCCCTCCTCGCCGAGCTCGCGCGCCTCCTCGCGCCGCACGGCCAGGCGCTCCTCGCGCTCCCGCTCCGCGGCTCCTTCCCCGAGGTCGCCGACCTCCTGCGCGAGTACGCGCTCAAGGTGGAGGACGTCCCGCTGAGCGACGCGGTCGACCGCGCGAGCGCGGGGCGCCCGACGATCGAGCTGCTCGGCACCGAGATGGAGGCGGCGGGCTTCGACTTTGTCGACGTCGAGCTCCGGACGAGCGTGCTCGAGTGGCGCAGCGGCCGCGACTTCTACGAGGACCCGGTCTCCCGGCTCGTGCTCTTCCCCGAGCTCCGCGCGCAGCTCGAGGTCGATGACCTCGACCGCGCGTGGGAGTACGTCCGCGACGCCATCGACAAGTACTGGAGCGACGCGACCTTCGAGCTGACCATCAACGTCGGCTGCGTCAGCGGCCGAAGGATCGGGTAGTCCCCCCCCGGGGCGGCGCCCCTACCGGCAGTAGCCGTCGATGCAGATGTCGGCCGGGTTCGAGCAGGCCTTCGCGAGCGTCGGGTCGCAGGCGCTCCCGAGGTTGGACGTAGAGCCGCAGACGTCGAACGTCCCGTTGGCGGTCGTGACCGGCTTGCAGACGTTGAAGTTGTCGGCGACCTTGCAGCCATTGCCGCCGTCCGCGGGCGTCCCGCCGTCGGCGGTGAGCGTGCAGGCGATGTAGCAGTTGTGGTGGAGGCAGATGCTCCCCGCCGCGCAGCTGTCCTGGACGCCGTCGTGCGCGCAGATGAACTGCGGCTTCTGGTCGGGGATGCAGCCGTGGTCGACGCACACGAGCCCCGCCCCGGTGCAGGAGGGGGCGGCGTCGCTCCCCGCCGTGGTGGCGCAGAGCGGCACGCAGCGCTCGTCGACGCAGGTCGTCCCGCTGGCGCACGCCGCGCCGCCGTCCGCCGCGCCGCAGGGGGTCGGGTTGCCGGTGCAGACCTGGGTGGCGTCGTTGCACGAGTAGCCGCTCGGGCAGGTGGCGCCGCCCGCGCAGGACGGGGTGCAGACCCCCTGGACGCACTGCTCCTGCGTCGTCCCGAGGATGGGGCACTGGGTAGAGTCGGAGCACTCGTTGGCCGCCGCGACGCAGACGCCGTCCAGGCAGCGCGCGCCGGCCCCGCCGTCGGTCGCGCAGGCGCTGTCGCTCGTGCAGCCGCTGAACGGGGGGGTGGTCTGGGCGTCCTGCGCGTCGGCCGCTCCGGCGTCGTGGAGGACGGTGACGGCGTCGGTCCCGCCGTCCGCGCCCGGACCGACGGTCGCGTCGCCGCCAGCATCAGGGGCCGAGAGGCACTGGGCCAGCCCGTTCGTCAGCGTGCAGACGTAGCCGGTGGGACAGCCCGTTTGCGAGCAGTCGACCGTGGCGTCCGTCCCGGCCTCGGAGGTCGTCCCCGCCTCGTAGGCGGGACCCCCGTCGAAGCCGTAGTTGTAGCCGTTCGAGACGCAGACGCCGCTGGCGGAGCAGGACGCGCCGTAGGGGCACTGCCCGGAGTAGTCGCAGTTCCAGACGGTGCAGTTGCCCGAGTACTGATCGCAGCAGTTACCGAGCGAGTCGCACTGGAGGCTCGTCGCCTGGCCCGACGACCCGTAGACCGGGCAGCCGAACAGCACGGCCGCGCTGAGCGCGATGGCGCCGAGCGTGTAGGCGCTCCGGAGCGAGGGGACCGACGCAAGAAAGGGGACCTTCACCGTACGCATCATGGCGGAACCGCCTCCGTCGTGCGTCGCGGTCGAGGTGGGGGCTGCGGCATCAGAGTGTGCCTGGACCCGACCTCGCTCGCGTGCGCCGTCTGCCAGGACAACTTAGCAACACGCGTGCCTTCGACAAGCTTATGCCGTCCGCCTGGAAAGGCAGACGACTTTCGGGGGGGCGTGCACGAGCGTTCACGTAGGGGGTGGACCCGAAGCTCACCCTGCCACCGGCCGGCGGCTCTCCCTCCCCGACGCCCCGGTGGCTCGGTCGCGGCGGCAGCGCTCCGGGGGGCGAGGCCCCTCATCCCGGCCTGCCAGCCGTTTTACACCTCAAGAACGCCCATGCTAGGTTTCCGCTGCTGGGAGGCCACCGCCAGGTGGCGGGCCCACGGCCGTGGACCGAGTCCGCGCAGGTCACGAACAGCAGCGAAGTCAACCGGCCGAGAGCTTCCACGAATGGACGTCCAGTGCGAGCGGTGTAAGACGGAGTACGAGTTCGACGACGCGCTCGTCAGCGGTCGGGGGACCACCGTCAAGTGCACGAACTGCGGCCTCCAGTTCAAGGTGCGGCCGGCGACGGACGGGGGGGCCGCGGAGCGCTGGGTCGTCCACACCACCAGGGGTCAGGAGCTCGCCTTCACCTCGCTCCGCGACCTCCAGCGGGCCATCACGACCCACGAGGTGGGGCGCGGCGACACGCTGCGCCGGGGCAATACGCCGCCCCGGACGCTCGGGACGATCGCCGAGCTCGAGCCGTTCTTCCTCGCCCGCCCCCCGCGCAACTCGGACCGGCCCCCCGCTTACGAGGATGGGCGTTCGCGGATGCCGACCCTCCGTCCCCCCCCGGCGATGGCCGTCCCCCCCTCTACCGCCCCGGCCCGGCTGGCCCCCATCGGTCCGGCGAGCGTCGACCGGACGGCCCCGGCGTACTCCGAGGCCGGGACTCTCATGGCCCCGGCGGTCCAGGCCCCGAGCGCGCAGTCCGTGGTCTCTCGTCCGCCGCCTCCGCCGCCCGCCGCGGCCGCCCCGCGGGCCCGCCTCGACACGGTCGGCTACCAGCTCCGCAGCGACCCCCCCCCCCCCGCCCCCGCGCGCCCCCCTCCGACCGCGCCGCTGCGACGGGGTGAGGCGCTCTTCGACGACGACGGCGACGGGCTCGACGACGGGGACGCCCACTCCGAGGCGGACGCCAACTACATGCCCGTCCCCCCCCGGAGGCGGATGGGCGGGTGGATCGTCGCCGCGGTGCTGCTCGGCTGCGTGGGGGTGATCGGCTACCGCGTCGCCGCCCCGTACCTCGCGGCCACCTCGAAGTCCGCGACGCGCAAGCCCATCGACCCCCGCGCCGAGCAGTTCCTGACGGAGGGGGAGACGGCGTTTCGCGAGGGGAACCTCGAGCTGGCCAAGGAGAAGTTCGACAAGGCAAGCGCGCTCGACGAGGCCGACCCGCATGTCCTGCTCGACGTCGCCCGCCTCGCCGCGGCCCGCGCGGACGTCCCGTGGCTCGCCACCCGGGTCCTCCCCGAGGCGGCCGACGACGATCTGCGCGTCGCCAAGCAGCACCTCGCCGACCTGGGCGCGGTGGCCAAGCGCACGGCCGAGGCCGCGGGGGCGGCGGCACCGGACGACGTGGCCGCCTCGCGCGCCCGCGTCGACGCCCTCCGGATCGCCGGCGAGCGGGACGCGGCCCGCGCCCTCGTCACGAAGATCATCGGCAACGCCTCGCTCCCCGAGACCTCCTTCGTCCTGGCCGCGCTCGACCTCGCCGAGATCGACCCGCTCTGGGCGACGGTCATCGACCGCCTGAGGGTCGCGGCGGCCGGGGAGGGGAACGCTGGTCGAGCCCGCGCAGCCCTCGTCTACGCCCTTGCTCGCTCGGGCGACGCCGTCGGCGCCAGGGCGGAGCTCGAGCGACTCGCCGCCCTCCCGACGCCACACCCGCTGCTCTCGGCCCTCCGCGCGTACATCGCCCGGGCGCCCGGAACCAAGGGGGGGGTGGTCGCCACGGCGCCGTCGGCTTCGGCCGCCGCGTCGGGCCACGCCGCCGGGGCCCCGCCGGTGATGGACGTCGAATCCCTCCCTCGCCGCCCGCTCGCGCGCGGGGGGGGTGGGGGTGGCGGAGGGGCCGAGCCGTCGGGTGGTGGAGGCGGCGACGCGCGCGACCTGATGAAGCAGGCGGCGTCGGCCGAGAACCGCGGGCAGTTCGCGAAGGCCCGGAAGCTCTACGAGGACGCCGTCGCGGCCGACCCCTCAAACTCCGAGGCGCTGGCCGGGCTCGGGAGCGTCTCGCTGAAGACCGCCGACTATCCGAGCGCGCGCTCGTACTTCGGGCGCGCCTTGAAGGTGAACCCCAACTTCGTCCCGGCCCTCGTGGGGCAGGCCGACGCGATGTGGTCCGAGGGGGACCGCGCGGGGGCCATCGCCCGCTACAAGGAGATCGTCGATCGCTTCCCGGAGTCGGCCGGATACCCTGCGTACGTGAAGACCCGAGCAGAGGGGAGCGTGTCCGGTTCGTCCGCTCCCGCTCCTGGTCCGGCCCCCGCGCCGCCGTCGGCCCCGCCGGCAGCGTCTCACGGCGGAGCCTCGCCGCCTCCGGCCGCGGGGGCCCCGCTGACGCTCCCCAAGGACATCGCCGCCGACCTTCAGGGGACGCCACCGTGAGGCGCCTCCACGTCGGGGCGCTCCTTCCGGTCGTCCTCGCGATGGTGGCCTGCGAGGGGCGCCCGAAGGTCGAGACGACCTCGCCGGAGACCCAGAAGCGCTCCGGGCCGTCGCTCGTGGTGCTCGACCTCTCGGACGGCGTGCCGGAGAACGCCTCGGGGAGCCTCCTCGCGGTCGCCAAGCGGCAGGGGACCTTCGATCAGCTCGTGCAGCGCATCGGCGAGATCGGCGAGGACCGCGACGCGAAGGGGGTCTTCGTCCGGTTCGGCGAGGCGCCCATCGGCCTGGCGCGCGCCCAGGAGATCGGCGAGGCGCTCGAGGCCGTCCGGCAGAACGGCAAGCCCGTCTACTGCCACGGCGACGGCTTCAGCAACGCCACCCTCTACGCCGCGGCGCGGGCGTGCTCCAAGATCTACCTCTCCCCGGCCGGCGAGGTCGAGGCCATCGGCCTGGCCGCCGAGATCGTCTACCTGCACAAGCTGCTCGTGGACCAGCTGCACGTGAGCGTCGACATCCTCCAGGTGGGGAAGTTCAAGGGGGCGGAGGAGCCGCTCACCCGGGACGGACCGAGCGACGAGGCGCGCGCTTCGCTGGTCGGCACGCTCGGGAGCATGCGCGAGGGGTGGGTCGCCGGCATCCGCGCCGCCCGCGGGGACGCCGCGTCGGCGGCGGTCGAGGACGGGCCCTACGCTCCGGCCCGGGCGAAGGCGCTCCAGCTTGTCGACGAGGTCGGCTACGCGGACGACGCCCGCGAAGAGGCCAGGAAGGTAGCCGGGGCGGTCCGCGACGACGTGCGGTTCGGGCGCGGGGCCCGCGGCGAGTCCGACGGCGACCTCGGCGAGATCGTCCGCGTCCTCTCCGGCGACGGCGTGTCGGCCCCCGTTGCGCTGGTCCGCGCGACGGGCAGCATCTCGATGGGGGGGGACGAGTCGCTTCTGTCGCGGTCGGAGGGGATCACGGAGCGTGGCCTCGGACGGGTCCTCGCCCGCCTCGAGAAGGACGACGCCGTGAAGGCCGTGGTGCTCCGCATCGACTCGCCAGGCGGGAGCGCGCTCGCGAGCGATCTGCTCTGGCACCGCCTGATGCGCATCCGGGCGAAGAAGCCCCTCGTCGTCAGCATCGGCGAGATGGCCGCGAGCGGCGGCTACTACCTCGCCTCCACGGGTCAGGTGATCTTCGCGGACCGGGGCAGCATCGTCGGCTCGATGGGCGTCGTCGGGGGGAAGCTGGCGTTCGGGCGGGCGCTCGCGCAGGTCGGCGTCCACTCGGAGACCTTCCCCGCGAACCCGCAGGCCACGGCCGGGGCGCGCGCCGCCTACCCATCGGTGCTCTCGGAGTGGGACGACGCCACCCGGGCGAGGGTCCTCGAGTCGATGACGGCGATCTACGACCTCTTCCTCTCGCGGGTGGCCGAGGGGCGGCACAAGCCGGTGGACGCCATTTCGCCCTTCGCCGAGGGGCGAATCTTCAGCGGCGCGCAGGGGCGCGAGCACGGGCTGGTCGACGAGATCGGGGGGCTCTCGGCCGCCATCGCGAAGGCGCGAGAGCTGGCGAAGTTGCCGCCCGACGCGGAGCTCGAGGCCGTCGGTGCGCCCAGGGGGGTCTGGGGGGCGCTCGGGGGCGTGGCGGCGCAGCGGCTCCCGGAGGCCGAGGCGTTCGCGAACCTGACTTCGCCTGGACCTGCGCTGGCGCAGGCGCTTGGACGCCTTGCCCCCGCCGTGGTCCCCTTCGTCGCGGGCCTCGTGCCGCTCGCCGAAGGGGAGCGGGCGCTGACCGTGGTCCCGTTCGCGCTCGTCGTCCGGTGAGGAAATGACCGTCGCTCCCGAGGCCCACCCCGCTGGATCCGATGAACGCGATGGCGCAGGGAGGGTCACGCTGCCTCCGCCGGAGTGGACGGGGCCCACGCGGGCCTCGGAGCAGCGGATCCACGTCGAGCCGCCGGTCGAGCTCGAACGCCGGACGGGGGCGCCTCTGGCGGTCGAGGGGGCGATGCGCGCCGAGCTGCTGGCAGCCCACGCCGCGGGGGACGTCGCCCGGCAGCGCGCGGCCGCGGTCCACCTGGCGCGCTGGCTCGCGGCGCAGGGCCGGAGCTGGGAGGACGCGCTCCGGTACGCGCGCGCGGCGCTGGCGCTGGGCGAGGACGAGTCGCTGCGTCACGAGCTGGCGGTCTGGCTCGAGGGGCTAGGGGAGGCCGGCGCCGCCGCCGCGGTGCTCGAGCCGCTCGCGTCCTCGGGGACGCGCGACCCGGTCGAGGCGGTCCGCCTCCTGCTCCACATGGGGGTGCTCGAGGCGCGCGCCGGCAATCCGAAGGGGGCTGCAGCGTCGTTCGCGCGCGCGGCGCGGCTCGACCCGGTCGAGGCGCTCGCCTCGGAGCTGATGGGGACGCTCGCGAGCTGGGCGCCCGGCGCCGTGCTCCCGTCCGAGGCGGCGGAAGCCTACGTCGAGGCTGCGAGCCGGCGTCAGGTGGTCCACGCCTTCGACGCGCAGATGGAGGATCTGCTGCGCGCGTTCGACGTCGACCCGACGAGCAGCGTCGCGGTCGCGGCGCTGGCGGCCGCCTTGACCGAACGGGGGCGGCCCCTCGGCGCGGACGAGGTCTGGCGCGCCCACGCCGCCGCGCTCCGCGCGTCGGACGAGAAGCGGAGTCGGTCGGTGCACGCGCGGCGTCGGCTCCAGGCGCGCGCCGCAGGCGACCTCGCGCGGGCGCTCGGCGCGGCGCTGGACGAGGGGCTCGACGCCACGTTCGGCTCCGAGGCGGGCGACTTCATGGACGACCTCCTGCTCCGCGCCGGGCTCCTCGAGCCCCTCGTGGCCCGCCTGGAGATCCGCGCCGAGACCGCGCCGCGCCCCACCCGCGCCGCGCTGCTCGAAGAGGTGGCCCGCCTGCAGGCCGGTCCGCTCGCCAGCCCCGACCGCGCGGCAGCGGTCCGTGTGCTGGCGCTCGAGGCCGACCCCACCCGCGAGGACACGCTCACCGCGCTCCGGGCCCACGCCAGCGAGACACGCGACGCGACCGAGCTGGTCGAGGCGCTCATCCGGGCGGTTCTCGCGCCGGAGGAGGCTGTGCCTTCGAACGTGAGGCGGGCTTCGGCTCGCTCCCTCGCCGTCCTCGCCGACGAGGCGCTCGCCGATCCTGTGCTGGCCACCTGGGCCCTCGCCGCCGCCGGCGACGGCGATCGAGGGGCCGACGCGGACGCGGGGCGGGCCGAGGCCGTCGCCGCAGCGGTGATCGAGCGCGACCGGCTGAACGGAGAGCTGAGCGACGCCGAGGGGGACGCGCGCGTCGAGATCCTCCGCTCGCTCGCGGGGCTCCTGCGCTCGTGCCCGGACGAGGGGGCCCTGAACGCGCAGGTGCTCGCCGAGCTCGTCGAGCTGGCCCCGACCGAGCGGCGCTGGTACGGGGAGGCCGTCCGCCTGGCCTTTCGCCGCCGCGATCACGCGGAGGCGATGCGGCTCGCGCGTACCGTACGAGAGCGGCCTGGTCCGCTTCAGGATCTCATCGACGCCGCCGTCGTCGAGGCGACCGCGCGGCGCGCGACACCGGACTTCTCGGGGGCGAACGAGACGACACGGAGCCTCGCGCACAAGGCTCCGGACGACCCGCGCGCGCTCTCGGTGGCCTGGATGAACGCTTCGCTCGCCGGCGACCGCGAGACGCGGAGCGTGGCGATCGAGCACCTCGCGAAGTTCGCGGGCGCCAGCGTCCGCGCGGTGATGTACGCCGTCGCCGCCGAGGCCCGCGCCGCCATCGGAGACCGCGAGGCCCCCCGGAGGCTCGCGGAGCGCGCCTGCCAGACCGATCCCTCGAGCGCCCGCGCCGTCGGGACGCTCGCGGACGCGGCTGTCGGCGCGCACGACCGGACCGCGGTCTCGGCGCTGGAGCGCGGCATCCACTTCCTGTTCGCCCGGAGCAGCTGGTGCCGAGGGCTCGCCGAGGCGCTCGACGCGATGGGGGAGGCCGCCCACGCGGTCGGCTGGACCCAGCGCCTCGTGGCGCTCCGACCCGGGGACCGGAAGGCGATGGCGGCGCTCCTCGACCGCGTGGCGCGAACGCGCGACGGGGGGCGGCTCGCCGAGGCCCTCATCTGGGTGCTGTCGCAGCCTCAGCCCGCGGCCGCGCTGACCGAGCTGGTGGCGACTCCGTTGCGCGATCTCGTGGCGATCGACGCCGGCCGCGCGGCGCTGGTTGCGAGGCGCGCGCTCGACGCCTTCGGGGCCCGGCTCCCCGGGCTTCGCGACGCCATCCTCGCCGCTGCGGACGCCGCGGGGGACCCGGGGCTCGCGGTGACGGCGCTCGAGCGGGCCGTCGGGCTCGAGGACGTCCCCGGTCGTCCGGCGCTCCTCGGGGCGCTCCGGGACCGCCAGCAGCGGACAGGTGACGACGACGGCACGGCCCGAACTCTCCTCTTCATGGCGCGCACCGCCCCCGACGACGCGACGGTCCACGAGCTCACTGCGCTCGGGCAGGTCGCGCTCACGTCGGACGGCGAGCTCGCGCGGCTCGAGGCGATCGCGCACGTCCTCGCGCACCACGACGGAGACGCCCCGGAGGCGGTCGCCGGGAGCATCGGCGCCTGGCGACGGCTCGGCGCAGCGCAGTGGGACCTCGCGGGCGACCACGAGGCCGCTCAACAGTCGCTCTGGCGCGCGGCCAAGCTCGACGCCGGCAGAGGCTTCAGCACCCTCGCGTTCGATCTCGCGCGGCTCGGCGGCTCGGCCTTCGCGCTCGACGCGCTCGCGCAGCGCATCCAGGCAGAGCCGAGCCACGCCCGCGCAGGGCTGATGTCGGCGCAGACGTCGCGGGTCGCGCTCGAGCTCGGCGAGCCCGGAAGGGCGCTCGACTTTGCCGTGACGGCGCTCGTTCGCAACCCGAAGCTGTCCGAGGCCCTCGAGATCGCCGAGCAGGCCGCGACGGGCTGCGGGCGCGAGGTCGAGCTGACCCGCGTGTACGACGAGCTCACCGCGCGGTCCCTCGGGCGGTTCGCCCGCCGCGCCGTGAACTATCGTGCCGCGCGCTTCTTCGAGCAGCAGGGGGACGACGGGCTCGCGCTCAAGCACGCCGCGCGGGCGTTCCAAGCGGTCCCTTCGGAGGGAGCCGCGCTCGTGCTCCTCGTGCGCACCGCGGAGCGGGCGGGCGATCGGGCGCAGGCCGTCAGCGCCATGGTGCAGGTGGCCGAGACGACGCCCGACGCTGGCGTGCGGTTCGGCTGGCTGCTGCGCGCCGCCGGCGCGACGGGGTCGGACGAGCAGGGGCTGGCGCTCCGGGTCGACGTCCTCCTTCACGCGCTGACCGTGTCGCGTGACCCTCGCGCCGCGCACGCGCTGCAGCGGGCCGCGGAGGAGCTGCTCCACCGGGCCCCGGACGAACGGGCGTCTCTCGAGCTCCGGCTGGGCCGCGCGTCCGCCGCGGTCACCGCGAAGGCTGACGGCCCGGAGGGGGCGCGCCTCGCGCTGGCGTTCGCCAACGTGGCGCTCGAGCTCTTTGGTGACGCCGTCTGGGGGAGCCAGGCGCTCGCGAGCGCGCTCGCCGCAGACGCCGATCTCGAAGAGTACGAGGCGCTCCTCCCGTACGCCGCCGGCCTGGCGGAGGGGGGCGAGGTCGAGCCGCTCTTCGCGCTCGCGCTGCGCCCCTACAGCAACGTCGGGCTGGCGGCCTATCGCCTGCTCGCGCGGATCGCCGAGCTCCGGGGGGAGGGGCCTCGGGCGGCGGACCTCTGGACCCGGGCAGTGTCACGCGAGCCTGAGGACGCCGCGCTCGTCCGGACCGCCGACGCGGCGCTCCGCGCCCACGGGGACGACGCCGGCTGGACTCGCCTCCGGAAGGCCTGCCCCGACGACGAGCGCGCCCGGATGTTCCACGCCTTCGCGGCCGAGCGGCTCCGCGACGGCGCGATCGACGAGGCCCTCCGGGCGCTCGAGCGGGCCGCCGAGCTCGCGGTGGACGAGGCGCGCTTCGAGATCGAGCGCGAGCTCCGGGCGGCCTACGAGCTCTCGGGTCACGCCGGACGCGCCGAGGAGCGGGTGCTCTCCGAGGCGATGGATGAGTCGACGTCCCCGGAGGCGCGCGCCGAGCGCTGGGGCGAGCTGGCGCGCCTGCGGGCGGCCCGCGGCGACGACGAGGGTGTCGTCGACGCGCTCTCGGCCGCGACGACGCTCGACCCTTCCTCGGTGGGCCGCTGGGAGGCGCTCGAGCGCGCGGCCGCCGCCGTCGATCGCGACGACGCCCGCGTCGAGGCGATCCGGCAGCTGAGCGTCCTCGCCGAGGAGGCCGCACGGACCCCCGTCCTGAAGCGGCTCGCCCGGGCCTACGAGGCGCGCGACGACTTCCGCGAGGCGGAGGCGACCTGGCGCCTCGTCGCTGCGGCCGACCCCGACGACGAGGAGGCCGACCACGCCATCGAGGCGCTCATCAGCGCGCTCCGCAACTACGCCGACCTGGCGGTCCACCTCGAGCGGCGGATCGTCCGCCTCGCCCGGTCCCCCGACGCGCGCGAGGCGCTCCGCGCCGTCCGGCTGCGACGTGCGGCGATCCTCGAGCAGCGCCTCGGGCGGACCCGCGACGCCTGCGCCGAGCTGACGCTCGTCCTCGAGGAGTCGCCCGACAACGTCAGCGCCCTCAGCTACCTCGCCGACCTCCACGAGCGGCTCGGGGAGTACGCGGCCGCCGTGCCGATCTGGCATCGCGTGGCGCTGCTCAGCCGCGACCCGGCGGCGCAGGGTGAGCTGGAGCTCCGCGCGGCCCGCGCGGCGATGGCCGCCGGTGAGTTCCAGGCCGCGCTCGCCTCCGCGCGGGACGTGCTCTCGCGGGAGCCCGGGCTGCGGGACGCGCTCGACGTGCGCGTGTCGGCCGCCCGGGCGCTGCGCGACGACAGCGAGCTGGGGGACGCCCTCGACGATCTCGCCGGGTCGGCGACGTTCGACCCCGTGGCTTGCGCGGAGGCGCTGGTCGAGGCCTCGTCCGCGGCGACCCGCGCGGGGCGCGATCTGATCGCCCTCGATCGCGCGCGTCGCGCCGCGGAGGTCGCGCCGGAGCTTCCGACGACGCAGGTGCTCGCCCGAACGCTCGAGTACCGTGCCCGCGGGGCGGGTACCGCGGAGGACGCTCGCGCGACCCTCGCCCAGCTCGACCTCGTGACCGAGGAGGCGTCGCGCGAGGAGGCGATCGTCCTCGCCTTCCTCCGGGCGGAGGCGCTCGAGCTGGTCGCGGCCGACGGCGAGGGCCTCGCCGCGCTGCGCGAGTGCGAGGCCGTCACCGGTGTGAACGCGCTCCTGTCGCTCGGAGTGGCGGAGCGCCTGCTGGCCGCCGGTGACTACGCCGGCGCGCTCACGGAGTTCGAGCGGGCGCTCTCCGGGGACCTGAGTGAGCTCCGCGACCGCGGCCGAGTCGCGCTCGCCGCCTCCGAGACGGCGATCCGCGCGGGGCGAGAGGACCGGGCTCTGCCGCTCCTGCAGGAGGCCGCGGCGGTCCCGGGGGTGCGTCCGACGGCGCTGATGCGGCTCGCTCAGCTTCTGCAGTCGCAGGGGGACGGCGCGCGGGCCCGCGGCATCCTGACCGAGCTCGCCACCTCCACCGAAGGGGACGACCGCGCACGTGCCCTCGCGCAGCTCGCGCGGATGGATCGCGACTCGGGCGACCTCGCCGGGCGCGCGCGCGCGGCGGAGACGTTCGACCTGGCCCTCGGCGCCGCGACGCCCGGCGGCGTGCTGGCAGCCCAGATCGGCCTCGAGCGGGGCGCCCTCGACGCCGCAACGGCGCGCCCCTCCTGGTCGGCCCGCGCGCTCGAGCCCCCGTCCTACGCGCTGGCGGGCCCCCCCTCCGTGCGCCAGGCCGTGGCCGAAGGGGCAGAGGCGGGAGACGATGTCTCCATCCCGATCGTCTCCATCTCGAGGCGTCGATCGTCCCGGCCGCCCTCGTTTCCGACGCCCCCCCCGCCGAGCCTGGCGCACGCCATCGGCGGGGAGCCGCGCTCGGTCGCCGACTTCGAGCGCGAGATCGCCGAGGCGACGACGCGCGAGGAGCGGAGCCCGCTGCGGCTCTCGCTGGCCAGGGCCTACCTCGATCAGGGGGCCCAGGAGGCCGCGCAGGCCTGCCTCCTCGCCGGGCTCGAGGATGGGGGGCTCGCGGAGGGGGACGTGCTGGCGTCGCTCCTGCACTCGTCCGGCCGCGTCGCCGAGGTCGTGCGGGTTCGCCGACGCCTGGTCGCGCTGGCGCCTGGAGACTTCGGCCGCCTGGAGGCGCTCCGCAACGCCGCGTCGGCGGACCGCAACGCCCCGTACGCCCGCGCCCTCGACCACCTCGCCCGCGTGTTCGACCCGGCCGCCGCCCCGCTCGCACCGCCTCCGCTCGGGGCGCAAGCCATCCTTCCGGGGTTCCTCGCGTTCCTCACGCGCGCGCTCGGCGACCGGGTCGCGCAGGCCCTCGCCCTGGTGTGGGAGGACGGGCACGCGACCTGGGGGAAGGACGCGGCGAGCGCGCTCCAGGGGGCCCACGCCGTCGGGCCGATGAGCGGTGAGGTGGCGCAGATCTGCGAGAGCGCGATCTCCCTCCTGGGGCTGCCGCGCGTCCCCCTCTTCGTGCGCCGCATCGACGCCCCGCTGGTCGCCGGCGTCGCCCTGACCTGGCCCCCGGCGGCGACGCTCGCCGGTCGCGTTGACGGCGACCGCCCCGAGCTCGCCTTCGCGGTCGGTCAGGCGCTGGCGCTGACGCTGCCGACGAGCATCCTCCTTCTGGGGCTCGGCCCCGAGCCGTCGCGAAACGCCTTCCGCGCCGTCATGGGGGCGTTCGGCCCCCCGGAGTCGAGCCGCTCGATGAGCCGCGAGAGCGGCCGCCTGGCGGAGGCGCTGTGGCACGTGCTGCCGCCGCGCACGCAGCGACGGCTCCAGACCCTCCTCGCCCCCGTCACGCTCGACGATTTCGACGCCGCGCGCGCCAGGTCTTGGCTCTCCGTGCACCGCATCGGGCTCTATCTCGCGGGCGACTTCCGGGCGGCCGTCACCGCCGTCCTCGACGAGCGCGCGCGCGTGGAGGGGAGGGAGCCCTCGTCGCTATACGGCGCCGACTGGCAGGCGCTCTGTCACGAGAACCCCGCCATCGCGGACCTCTTCCTCCTCGCGTCGTCTCCGGAGTATGCAGAGGCGCGATGGCACGTCCCGGTGCTTGCCCCCCCCGCCGGTCCGGCGTCGAGCCGGCCGGCCGCGCCGTGATGCGCCCCGCGGCGGTGCTCGCGGCCGCCATGACGGCGCTCCCGGGCTGCGTCCTCGCGGACCCGACGTCGACGCTGCCGGTGGTCGCGGAGCTCCCGCCTCATATCATCGGGCCCTCCGTGGTCCCGCCGCGCGACCAGGTGCTGACCACCTGGCCCACGCAGTTCATCGTGCCCGTGACCGTCATCGACCCGTCCAAGGCGATCTACTGGCTGGCGTTCGAGGACTACAGCCCCGTGAACGCGACGCCGCTCGAGCTGGGGCCCATAGGGCCGGCGCGCGTCGCCGACGGCGGCGACGTCGTCAACCTCGTGATCCGCGGCGAGCTGTCGAAGCCCATGGGGCCAGGCTGCCACACGGTCCGGATCGTCGTCGCCTATGCCTTCTCGTCGGGCAATAGCCCCGACTCGCAGGGGGGCGACGATGTCTCGTGGCTCTTCTCCGGCAGCGGCGACGTCGCGGGGTGCGAGGGGTACGACGCCGGGGCGCTGCGCGACGGGAGCTTCCCTGACTCGGGCCGGGCCGGAGGGGGCTGAGTGCGCGCGCGGGGGTGCGCTGTCCTCATGCTGGCGCTCGCGGCGTGCCAGTCCATCCACGGGCTCCCGGACTCGCCGGCCCCCGTCAATGTGTGCGGCAGGATGACCGGGCTCTCCTGCGCGGGCTACCCGGCCGACGCCGGCGCGGTGTGCGAGTCGACCGGCACCGGGAGCGCGTGCCAGGTGAACGCGATCGAGCCTTTCGTCCTCGTGGTGACCGTCCCGGCGCTCGCGCCGATCGGGGGCGGCTCGACCTATGCGCTCTCGACCGACGATCTCTTCGCCTCCACACGCGCGTCGGTGAACCTCTGCTCGGCGCAGGACTACCCGCTATCGGATGTCTGCTTCCGCCTCGCGCCGATCCAGACCTCCCCCGGTCAGTACCTGATCAGTCCGGCGGAGGCCCGCGCGGCCGGGCGTTACCTCGGCAGCACCGACGGCGGCCCCTATGTGACCCTGCCGGTCACCGTCACCTTCTGGCCCCGCTGGACGCCCCCGGGCACCTCGACGACGCGCCCGGTGGCGACGGACGCGCGCCTCCTCAACCTCCCGCTCCCCGCCGTCGTCGCGGACGTCATCGGCGTGACCAACAGCCTCACGGGCGCCATCGCCCCCGGCGACGTGGGGAACCCGCTCGAGTGGGTCGCCGGCCTCCCGCCGTCCGAGAGCGCTCCGGGGTACGACGCCGTGGTCGAGGTCGTGCCGCCGTTCGACGACGCCTACCCCGCGACGAGCTACGCCGTGACGATCAGCCCGGGCGCCGACCCGAGCCGGATCTCCGTCGCCGGCGTCGGGCTCCCACCGGACCAGATCGCGCAGTGGCCCACGGCCGCGCCGCATCCGGCGCAGACGGTCGCGCGCGGGGACGGCTCCCCCTTCGACGGGGGCTGGAGCGTCTACCTCCGCGACCCGGCCTCGCTCCGCGTCCTCTCGTCCCGCGCGACCGTGTCGGCCGCCACCTCGTCGCTGCGCCTCAACTACCTCACGCCCCCGTCCCTCGAGGCGAGCTTCGAGCTGGTCATCGAGCCGCCGCAGGGCTCGGTGGGGCTCCCGACCCTTATCGACTCGGCCCCGATCCCCACGACCGAGACCTACCCGGCGCTCCCGCCCCCGCTCCACGTCACGGGGAGCGTCCAGTCGCCATACGGCACGGCCGTCTCGGCGACCCTCCTCTTCTTCAGCGACGCGCTCGACGACGTCGCGACTTGCCTGGGCCCCCCGAGCCCTTCCAATCGCGTCCCGGGGGTCCTCCGGTACGAGGCCAGGGTCGACACCGACGACCGGCTCGCGAGCGGCGGGGCGCTGGGGCGCTTCAGCGTCGACCTCCCGCAGGGGGACTACGCGGTGGTCCTCGAGCCGAGCGCCGCGTCCGGCTACGCGAAGACGACGGTCGGCCTCGAGCACATCGCCGTCACGGGCCACCCGGTCTGCGCCGGCGCCTCGGTGGCGCTCACCGGCCTCGTCCTCGAGGCCAGCCCGAAGGTGACGCTCTCCGGTAGCGTCCTCACCGGGGATGGCCGCCCGCTCGCCAACGCGAGCGTCGACGTCACCCCCGCCGCCGCGCTCGCGCCGTCGCGGTTCTCCTCGCCCGTCGCCGAAGACCGGTGGCCGCGGCCGTTCACGACGGTCACGGGCGCCGAGGGGGCGTTCTCGGTCGACGTCGACCCGGGGGAGTACGACCTCACGGTTCGCCCGCAGCAGGGGACCGGCCTCCCCTGGCTGGTCCGCCCCGATCACGTCGCCCCGGTGGCGGGCCCGCTCGCGCTCGAACCGCTCGCCGTCCCGGCCCCGTTCTTTCTCGGCCTCACGCTCCACGACCCAGCCGACAACCCGCTCGTCAACGCGGTCGTGCAGGCCTTCGCGTTCTCGGGGGGCGTGGCGCTCCCCGTCGGCGAGGCGATGACCGACGACCAGGGGCACCTCCTGATGCCCCTGACGACCGCGTTCGCCCGCAACTAACTCTCCGCGCCGGGCCGTGATCGTCTACCCTCGGAGTTCGTGGTGATGCTCAGCGACGACAAGATCCAGCTCCTCGGGCGGGTGGCGCGCGCCCAGAGCGGCTCTGCCCCCTCGGGCGACCCCGAGAAGTCTATCTCCATCCTCTCCCTCGCGGCTGCGTCGTACGGCGCCAAGCCGGCCGAGGAGTCGACCATTCCGACGGGCTTCGACCCGCTCGCCGTCGTCCTCTTCGAGGCGATCGTCGAGGGGGCCTACCTCGTCGCGGCCGCGGACGGCGTCGTGGACGAGGCCGAGCAGCGCATCTTCGAGCGCGTCGTCGCCGTGGCGTGCGGCGGGGTCGTCCTCGAGAAGCAGATCACCGACCTCGTCGCCGACCTCGCAGGGCTCCTCGAGCGCGACGGTATGGACAAGCGGATCGTGGCGGTCGGCCAGCAGGTGCGCAAGAAGGACCACGGCCGCGAGGTGCTCCGCATCGCGTCGCTCCTCGCCATCGCGAGCCAGGACGTGAGCGACGTCGAGCGGGCGGTCCTCGACAAGCTCGCGGCCGAGTTCCACCTCGAGGCGTCGGACGTCGACCAGGCCATCGCGCACGTCCGCGGCATCCTCGCGGCGAACGCAGCCGCCTAGGAAGCGGTCTCCGCGCCCGACAACGGCGTTACCGGGGTCCCAGGGCGGGTTTCAGGGGGTCAGAGAACCCGTCCAGGCGCCCGGTGGCCCTACAGCTGCTCGCGCGTCTCGCGGTAGAGGCTCGCCTCGTCGCTGCGACCGGCTGTGCGGGCCTCCTCTTCGAGCCGCCGGAGCGCCTCGCGCTGCCTCGGGACCAGCGCCTCGCGCCGGGCCGGGGTCGCCTCGTCGATGCGGGCCGAGAGGAGCGCGAAGAGCTCGTGGAGCCGGCCAAGCCGCAGGAGGGCCGCCGCCAGCTCGTCGACTACCCGGTCGTCCGTCGGGTCGGCCTGGACCTTCCGGGTCAGCTCCTCGACGCGCGCGTGGTCGACCGCCTCGTCGACGGGCTCGTCCTGCAGGGCGACGACGCCAGCCACCGTCGGAGCGCTGTCCGGCTCCAGCTCCGGTTCTCGCGCCGCTACGGCGAGCCCCGCCACCTGCAGGCCCGCCTCCCGGAACGCGCTCCGCGCCGCCGCGTCGTGCGGTGCGAGGCGGAGAGCCGCGCCGAGGTGTCGCTGCGCCGCGAGCCAGTCCCCCTTCACGTCGCTCTCGAGCCGCGCGGCCTCGAGGAGGATGGCGACCGCATCGCGCTGCACCTCCGCGTCGAGGTCGACGAGGCGCGCCTCGGCGAGATCGCGCGCCCGGGCGTACGCGAGGGAGGCGCCCGCGAGGTCCCCGAGCTCGGCTCGCCAGCGCCCCTCGAGGCCGCGCGCCAGCAGCGCCTCCGCCGCGTGGGCGGGCACGGCGTGGACGCGCGCGATGGCCGCCGGACGATCGTCGAGGCGCTCGGCGAGCACGCGCCCGAGCCCGAGGTGCGCCCCCCAGGCCTCCGTCCTCGCCCCCTCCGCGAGCGTGACCGCCAGCGTGAGGAGCTCGGCGCCGCGCGCGACCTTCCCGGCCGCGACGAGGGCCGCCCCGAGGCCGGCCGTCGCCTCCGCGTCGCGCGGGTTGTAGCGGAGCGCCCGCTCGAAGAGGGCCGCCGCGTTCGCCTGGTGACCGGCGCCGAGAAAGGCCTGCCCCGCGCGCCGCCACACGGCGTGGCGGGCGCGCGCCCCAGCGGAGAGCGCCTCGAGGTGCTCGGCGTCGGCGCGAGCGTCGTCGACGCGACCGACCGCGAGGCGGAGGGTGAGGCGGGCCCAGCGCGGGCCGGGGAGGGCAGGGGCGCGCGCGACGGCGTGATCGAGCAGCGCGAGGGCGTCGTACGGGTCCCGCGTGAGCCTCGCGGCCGCCTCGTAGGCGAGCGCCGCGAGCGCCCCAACGGGCTCTCCTTCGCCCGCGCGGGAGAAGGTCGCGACCGCCCCGGTCACGTCCCCCGTCTCCTCGAGCAGGCGCGCCAGGAGGAGGCCGTCCCCCGACGACGGCGCTCGCTCCGCGTCCCGCATCGTCGCAAGCGCCGCCTCGGCGCGCGCCGACCGTCCCGATCGCTGGGCGCCGAGGGCGTGGTCGATCTCGGCCAGCCGCCGCGACAGCTCGCGGTGACGGGGAGCCCGCTCGAGCGCGTCGACGAGGAGCCCGCGCGCCGCCTCGAGGTCGAGCGCGAAGGCCGCGTCGTCCGCCCGCTCGGCCAGCGCGCACCCCTCCCGCGCCAGGACCGCCATCGCCGTCGGCTCGCACGACGCCTCGCCCCGCTCGGCCACGAGGCGCCACGCGTCCTCCTCCCCCCGCAGCGCGCTCCAGCCGAGCCCCTCGGCGCCCGGCGCGCGAGCCCCCCTGTCCGGGAAGGCGGAGCGCGCGACCTCGGCGGCAATGTGGTGGAAGACGAAACGCGCCCCGTGGCGCTCGGCGGCGTGCCCGGTCACGGCCTGCACGGCCCGCACCGCGAGCGCGGTCGGCGGCCCGAGGGGCCCCGCGGCGCGAGCGTCGTGGAGCGAGAGCGCGATCGCGTCCCCGATGGCGTCCATCTCGACCTCGAACGCGAGGCCCACGCCGGCCTCCGCGTCGAGGATGCCGACCGTGGCCCCGCCCCGCCGCACGAAGAGGGACACCTTCGGCGTCGAGAGGCCGATCACGCCCCGGAGGCGCGTGGCGGCCCACGACTCTAGCGAGGTCCGCCCCACCTCGAGAACGAGCCGCTCGACGACGCCCCGCCGGTGACGGAAGCGCGTCACGCCGCCGGACACGTCGAGCGGGAAGCGGAGCCCGGGGAGGGAGGCAGAGAGCTCGGAGACGGTCACGCAGGCCAGCGGGAGCGGCGCGGTGAGCTCGAGGCCGATGCCGGTCCGGGTGATGGCGAGCTGCAGGTCGGCGGGCGCCGGCGGGGACGGGCGCGGCGGGCGCGGCGGGGCCAGGGTGCGCTGCGGGCGCGGCGAGCGGGTGGCGGGGGGCGAGGTGCGCGACACGGACCGGTGCCCGCAGGGTAGCAAGGGGGGGCGAGCGGACGCGACTTTCAGGGGGAACCCGCGGCCCAGCGTGCGCTATGACCCCCCGGTGCGCGCGCGTGACGTCCTCGGCCCCGGCTCCCCGCTGAGCCAGCGCTTCGCGCGTTACGAGGACCGCCCCGGGCAGATCGAGATGGCCGAGGCGGTCGAGGCCGCCCTGCGCGACGAGCACGCCCTCTTCGTCGAGGCCGGGACCGGGACGGGCAAGACGCTCGCGTACCTCGTCCCCGCCATCCTGAGCGGCAAGAAGGTCGTGGTCTCGACCGCGACCAAGGCGCTGCAGGAGCAGATCTTCACCAAGGACCTGCCGCTCCTCGAGGAGGCGATGGCGGCGCACGGCGTCCGCTTCAGGGCGGCCATGATGAAGGGGCTCGCCAACTACGTCTGCAAGCGCCGCTTCACCGAGCTGCTCGCGTCGTCGCTCCCCGGCGACGCCGTCTCCGCGTCGCTGTCGAAGGTGCTCGGCTGGGTGGCGGGGACGGCCTCGGGCGACCGGGCCGAGGAGGAGGGGGTCTCCGAGGACGACCCGGTCTGGCGCGACATCACGTCGTCGACCGACACGCGCATCGGCTCCGAGTGTCGCTACTACGACGAGTGCTTCGTCACGCGGATGCGCAAGGCGGCCGAGCAGGCCGATCTCATCATCGTCAACCACCACCTCCTCTTCGCCGACCTGGCGCTCCGGACGGGGCGCGGGGGCGACTACGCCAGCGCCATACCGCGCTACGACGCCGTCGTCTTCGACGAGGCGCACCAGATGGAGGACGTCGCCACCGACTTCTTCGGCTCGCGCGTCTCGTCGGCCCGCGTCGACGCGCTCGTCCGCGACGCCGTCCGCACGCTCACCGCCGCGCGCCTCCTCGCGCCGGGGGCCGCCGCCGACCGGACCCGCGCGCTGCTCGACCAGACGCAGGCCGCCGGGCACGGCTTCTTCCGCGCCCTCGGCGGGGGCGGGGGCGCGACGGCGGGGCCCCTCGGGCGGAGGGCTCTCACGAGGTCGGACTACGGCCCCTCGGCCGAGGCGGCGCACGGCAAGCTCGACGCCGCGCTCGAGGCGCTCGCCGCGTACGCCGACGCGAACGGCTCCAAGGGGGAGGCCGTCGCGCTCATCGCCCGCCGCGCGCGCGACCTCCGCGGCGACCTCCGGAGCATCCTCGAGGGGGCGTTCTCCTCCGCGCCGGCCGGCGAGACGGACGACGAGCACGCCGTCCCGCGCGTCGCGTGGCTCGACGTCGGCGCGCGCACGGCCTCGCTCGGCTCGAGCCCCATCGAGCTCGGCGGGATGCTCCGTCGCGCGCTCTTCGACCGGACGCCGACCGTCATCTGCACGAGCGCGACGCTCGCCACCGGCGGGGCAGGCGCGCCCTCGAGCTTCCACTTCGCCAGGGCCCGCCTCGGTGCCCCCCCGGCGACGCGCGAGCTCATCGTCCCGTCCCCCTTCGACTTCGAGTCGCGCGCGGTGCTCTACCTCCCCCGCGACCTCCCCGAGCCGGGCGACCCCGCCTTCGACGCCGCGGCGACCGAGCGTGTCCTCGAGCTCCTGCGCGTCACCCGCGGCGGGGCCTTCATCCTCTGCACGTCGAACCGCGCCATGAAGCGTCTCCACGAGGGGCTCTCCGGTCGGTGGGAGGCGGGCGTCATGGTGCAAGGGGAGGCGCCGAAGCACACGCTGCTCGAGCGCTTCCGCGAGTCTGGCGACGCGGTCCTCGTCGCCACGATGAGCTTCTGGGAGGGGGTCGACGTCCCGGGGCGCGCGCTCCGCCTCGTCGTGCTCGACAAGATCCCGTTCGCGGTCCCGACCGACCCGGTCGTGGCGGCGAGGTCGGCCGAGATCGAGCGGCAAGGGGGGAACTTCTTCGGCGAGTATTCGATCCCCGCCGCCGCCATCACGCTGAAGCAGGGGTTCGGGCGGCTGCTCCGGACGCAGGACGACGCGGGCGTGGTCGCGATCCTCGACCGGCGCATCGTGCTGCGCGGCTACGGAAAGCGCCTCCTCGCGACGCTCCCCCCCGCGCGGCGGGTCGGCCGGCTAGAGGAGGTGCAGGCGTTCTGGGACGCGATCGAGCGGGGGTGAGCGCAGGGCCGACATCGGCCCCCTGGCGTGCTATGTCCCCGCCGGAAGAAGCCTTCCTACCAAGGAGCATCCGTCATGAGCGAGATCACCGCCGTCCTTGCCCGCGAAATCCTCGATTCCCGGGGCAACCCCACGGTCGAAGTCGAGGTCCAGACCGAGAGCGGGCGCGGGCGCGCCGCCGTCCCGAGCGGGGCGTCCACCGGGGAGCACGAGGCCATCGAGCTGCGCGATGGCGACAAGAAGCGCTACCTGGGCAAGGGGGTCCAGAAGGCCGTCGCCAACGTGAACAAGACGCTCGCCCAGGCCGTCGACGGGATGGACTCGCTCGACCAGGCCGAGATCGACCGCGTCCTGCGCGAGGCCGACGGCACCGCGAACAAGGGGAAGCTCGGCGCCAACGCTATCCTGGGCGTCTCCATGGCCGTCGCCCGCGCCGCGGCCGACGTCGTGGGCCTCCCGCTCTGGCGCTACCTCGGCGGCGCGCAGGCGCGCGTCCTGCCCACCCCGCTCATGAACATCCTGAACGGCGGGGCGCACGCCGACAGCGGGCTCGAGATCCAGGAGTTCATGATCGTCCCGAGCGGCCTCCCGAGCTTCGACGAGGCGCTCCGCGCCGGCGCCGAGGTCTTCCACTCGCTCAAGTCGATCCTGAAGGAGAAGGGGCTCACCACGTCGGTCGGCGACGAGGGGGGCTTCGCGCCGCGGGTCAGCACGAACGAGGAGGCGCTGCAGCTCGTCCTCGCGGCCATCGAGAAGGCCGGCTACGCCCCGGGCAAGGACATCTCCCTCGCGCTCGACTGCGCGGCGAGCGAGTTCTACGACAAGAAGACCGGGCGCTACACCTTCGACAAGAAGCAGGTCACGGGGGCCGAGCTCATCGCGATCTACGACCGCCTCTCGAAGACCTACCCCATCATCTCCATCGAGGACGGCTTCGCCGAGGACGACTGGGAGAGCTGGAAGGCGATGACCGAGCAGCTCGGGTCGCGGCTTCAGCTGGTGGGCGACGATCTCTTCGTCACCAACACGGTCCGCTTCGCCCGCGGCATCGAGACCGGGACGGCGAACGCCATCCTCATCAAGCTGAACCAGATCGGCACCGTCACCGAGACGTTCGACGCCATTCGCATGGCCGTGAACGCCGGCTACCGGTCGATCATCAGCCACCGCTCGGGCGAGACCGAGGACTCGTTCATCTCCGACCTCGCCGTCGCGACGAACGCCGGCCAGATCAAGACCGGGAGCCTGTCGCGCTCGGACCGGATCGCGAAGTACAACCAGCTCCTCCGCATCGGCTTCGAGCTCGGCGCCGGGGGCGTGTACGCCGGCAAGCAGGCGTTCGCCAGCCACTCGCGCGTCGGCGCCGCCCGGTAGGGGCTCTCGGGGCGCTCCTCCGCGGGAGCGCCCCTCGTCGCCCAGCGTCCCCCCTTCGATGAACGCCCTGGAGCAGCTCCTCCGGTCCTTCGAGCGCGAGGAGCTCGAGGAGATCACTCTCGCGAGCGGGGGTGCGCCCGAGGGGCTCACCGGCGGCGTCATTGCGCCGCTGGGCGACGATGTGTGGGGGACCGACGATCTCCTCGGAGCGCTGGTCTCGTTCGGCGGGAGCCGGCACGTCGAGGAGCTCTCGGCGACGCCTCGACAGTGGACCGCGAGGGTCGCGGGGCTCGGCGTCATCAGCGTCTCGGCGACCCAGACCGGCGACCACGTCGAGGCGCGCTTCCGGCTGACCCGTCGCGAGGGGAGGTCATTGCCCCCATCCTCCGTCCGTCCGTCGGCTCGCCCTGCAGAGCCCGCCGACCCGGGGCTCGTCTCTCCGCTCGGGCCCCCGCCGTTCGAGCCCTCCCGCCACGCCTCGCTCAAGGCTACTCCTGCGGTGGCCCCGCCGCCCCCGCCGCCCCCGCCGCCCCCGCCGACCGGCATCGACCCGCTCCCGCCCGGCGCTACCCACGGGCCGTCGATCCGCATCGACACGCCCACGCGCGTCCACGAGCACGGGTCCCGGAGCGACCTGACGCCGGGCCCTCCGCGCGCGACGCTCATGGCGTTCGGCCTCGAGCCCCCTCCGCCGTCGGCCCCGCCGGCGGTCGCCGGGCCAGGCCGCGGGACGCCACCACCGCCGCCGCCCCAGCCGTTTCCGCCGTTCGGGACCGCCCCTTCGCCTCTCGCGGCCCCTCTGCCGTTCGCGGTCGCGCCCGCGCCTCCTCTTCCTCCTCTTCCTCCGCGTCCGGCTCCGCCCCCGCCGGCTCCGCCGCCCCCTCCGCGGCCCGTGGCGCCTCCGCCTCCACCGCCGCCTCCAGCTGCCCCGCCCCCGCCGCCTGCGCCTCCCGTGCCGGCGCCGCTGCTCGCCGTCCCCTCGCTCCCGCCGCTGGCGCCGCCGCGTCCGGCCCCGCTCCCCTCGAAGGCCGCGCAGAAGCCGGCGGTCTCGGCCCCCCCTCCGCCGACCTTCGAGGCGCTCCTTGCCAACGCGCGCGACGCGAACGCGACCGACCTTCACCTCATCGCCGGGCGCCCGCCGCTCCACCGCGTCGCCGGAGAGCTGCGCCCAGGCGGGCCGGTGGTCGCCGCCGACGCGCTCGAGCGGATGATCCTCCCGAAGGTGCCGCCGCGGCTGTCAGCCGCGCTGGCGGAGGGGGGCTCCTGCGACTTCGCCCTCGCCAGCCTGATGCACGGGCGCTTCCGGGTGAACGTCTCGCGCCAGCAGACGGGGCTCAAGGTCTGCCTCCGCGTCGTCTCCAAGGAGCTGCCGACGGTCGAGTCGCTGCGGCTCCCGGAGGAAGTGGCCGCCGCGGCGGACCAGGCGCAGGGGCTCGTCCTCTTCACCGGTCCGGCGGGGCAGGGGAAGACGACCACGATGAGCGCCGTCGTGGACCGGCTGAACGAGGCGGCCGGCCGGCACATCATCGCGGTGGACGACCCGGTCGAGCACCTCCACCTGAAGAAGGCGGCGCTGCTGAGCCAGCGGGAGGTCGGGACGCACACGGCGAGCTTCGTCGCGGCGCTGAAGGCCGCGCTCCGCGAGGACCCGGACGTGATCGTCGTCGGCGAGCTCCACGACGTCGAGGTGGCGCGCCTCGCGCTCGCCGCGAGCCAGACCGGGCGCCTCGTGCTGGCGACGATGAGCACCGGCGGGCCCGCCTGCGCGATCGACCGCCTCCTCGAGCTCTTTCCGCTGCGCGAGCAGCCGCACGTCCGGAGGGTCGTCGCCGCCGCGCTCCGGCTCGTGGTGGGGCAGCGGCTGGTCCCCGGGCGCGACGGCCGGAGCGTCCACGCGGCGTTCGAGGTCCTCGCCACCACCCCCTCGCTCGCGGGCCTCATCCGCGACGGCGCGACCACGGAGATCGTCGCCCTCCGGCAGGGGGCGCTCACGCCCGGGTCGCTCCGCCTCGACCGCTCGCTCGCCGAGCTCGTCGCGGACGACCGCGTCACCCTCGAGGCGGCCAGGGGGGTCGCCGAGTCGCCCGGCGACCTCGACGCGGCGCTCGACGAGCTTCGCGCGGCCCCGCGCTGAGGAAGAGAGCCATCGCATGCCCGCCATCGACCTGCTCTTCGACCAGCTCCTCGCCAGGGGGCAGCGCGACCTCCACCTCGCGGTCGACTCCCCGCCGATGATCCGCGTGGGGGGCGAGCTCGTCGCCCTGCGGGAGCAGCCGCTCGACGCGGACGAGATGGCCGAGCTCCTGCAGCCGGTCCTCACCGCCGAGCAGCACGAGCGCCTCGCGGCGGAGCTCGATCTCGATTTCGCCTACGTCCACGAGGGCCACGCGCGCTTCCGCGTGAGCTGCTTCCACGAGATGGCGGGCGTCGCCGCGGTCTTCCGCGCCATCCCGACCAAGGTCCCGACCCTCGCCGAGATCGGGGGCCCCTCGGTGCTGCGTCGGCTCTCAGAGCGCAGGTCGGGGCTCGTCCTCGTCTCCGGCCCGGCCGGCTCCGGGCGCTCGACGACGATGGCCGCGATGCTCCATCACATCAACGAGACGCGCGCCTGCCACATCCTCAGCATCGAGTCGCCCATCGAGCTGCTCCACACGCCGTTCAAGGCCCAGGTCACGCAGCGCGACGTGGGGCTTCACGCCTCGAGCTACGCGGCGGCCCTCCGGAGCGCGGCGCGCGAGGACGCGGACGTCGTGCGGGTCGGGAGGCTCGAGGGGGCCGAGGCGATCCGCCTGGCGCTCCACCTCGCGAGCTCGGGCGCCCTGGTCCTCGCGGCGATCGACGCGTGCGGCGCGGTCGCGGCCGTGGAGCAGCTCCTCCACGCGGCCCCCGAGCCCTGGCAGCCGGAGGTGCGCGGCCTGCTCGCCGGGAGCCTGGCGGGCGTGGTGTCGCACCAGCTCCTCCGGGCGGCCGACGGCGCCGGGAAGGTCGTCGCCTACGAGATCCTGGTGGGGACGAGCGTCGTCGCCGACCTTCTCCGGGAGGGGGCGACGGGGCAGCTGCAGGCGGCGATCGAGGACGGGCAGGCGGTCGGGATGCAGACCCACGAGGCGGCGGTGGAGCGGCTCGTGGCCGAGGGGCGCGCGGCGGGGTAGGGAGCAGGTCGGACACCGGCCTCCCAGGCCGGCGCCTCAGGACGCGCGTCGGGCGTAGGTGCTCCAGTCGTCGCAGAGCCCGCGGGCGATCTTCAGCGACATCGCCATGACCGGCACCTGGGAGTTGACCCCGATGCTCGTCGGCAGGACCGACCCGTCGGCCACGATCAGGTTGTCCGCCGCCCACGCCTCGCCTGTCTCCTTGACGACGCCCCCGCGCGGGTCGCGGCTCATCTTGGCCGAGCCGAGCGGGTGGAACGCCATGCTCTCGACGCGCGCCGCCGGGGGGGGCCGCTCGGTCAGGAAGTCGAGGTCGCGCTCGCTCTTGAGCGCCTCGGACCCGAAGACCGGGAGCATGACCTCGCGCGCCCCGGCGCGGAACGCCATCTTCCCGAGGATCTGGATCCCCTTGAACATCCGGGCCCGGTCGCGCGCCGACATCCGGTAGGTCACGAGCGGCTCGCGCGAGAGCCAGCGGTGGACGCGGCCGCCGCCGTCGTCGTGCACCATGCCGCCGAAGACGCCCATGCGCGGCATCTCCGAGGTCACGCGCCGCTGCTCCTTGCCGAAGCCGGGGAGCGCGGCCGCCAGGACGTTCACGGCGCTGTAGACCCCGACCAGCGTGATGCCCTCCTTCAGGAAGTGGTCGGAGTAGACCGACTGCATCGCGCCGTCCCACCCGTTGACGTCCTCGTTGAACAGCGCGCTCACGCGGAAGCCCGGGTGGAGCGTCAGGTGCTTGCCGATGGCGTCGGTGTCCATGCCGCTCCGGCGGAGGAGGACCGGCGTGTGGAGCGAGCCGCACGCCACGATGACGACCTTCGCCTGCACGGTGAACGGCACGCGCGGCTCACCCGTCTCCTGGTCGAGGAAGCGCCCGCGCACCCCCGTCGCCCGGTTCTGCGCGAAGTCGACCCGCTCGACGAGGGCGTCCGAGATGAGGCGCGCCCCGTGGGCGTAGGCGTCCGGGAGCCAGGCCACGTCGACGCTCATCTTGGCGGTGTGAGGGCAGCCGAAGGTGCAGCGCGCCGCCCCCTGGCAGCCCCGGGTGTTGCGCCGGAGGCTCTTCATGGGGACGCCCATCGCCGCGGCCCCCTCGACGAAGAGCTGCGAGCCGCGGGAGCGGAGGGCCTCGGGGACCGTCTCGACGTGGATCGTCTCCTCGACCTCGTCGAAGAACGGGGCGAGCCGGTCGGGCGTGAGCGTCCCGAGGCCGAGGCCGGTCGACCAGTCGTGGAGCACGTCGTCCGGGATGCGGAAGCAGACCCCGCCGGTGAGCAGGCTGGAGCCCCCGACGCATTTCCCGCTCATGACGCTGATGAGCGGCGTGTCGCCGCGCCCGACCGCGACGGCCAGCCCGGCCTCGCGCGCCAGCCGCCGGATGGAGTGGGACGGGGTCATCCGCCCGTACTCCTCGGGGGTGTAGTGCCCCCCCTCCTCGAGCACGAGGACGCTCCGTCCGTCGCGGGCGAGCTCGCGCGCGATGACGGCCCCGCCGGACCCGGAGCCGACGATGACGGCGTCGACCTTGGCGAAGAAGGGGGCGCCCTGCTCGCGCCCGTGGAGGATGGCGTCGCAGGCGCTCATGGCTGGCTCACCACGGAGAGGTACCGCGTCCGCTTCTCGCCGGGGTAGCCGAGCGCCGCGAGCTGCTCGGGCGCCTCGAAGTAGAGCATCGTGAGGAGCGTCTTCCAGGCGACGAAGATGAGCGCCAGGGGCACGAAGCTGGAGCGCTCGAGGCGCGTCAGGAACCGCGCCCGGTCCTCGAGCGAGAGCCCCTCGAAGGTCGAGGGCTTCCCCAGGATGAAGATCGGCGACCACTGGATGATCTCGAGCATCGCGACGAGCCCGGCGCGGAGGGTCTTGCTGGCGGTGCTGATGGCCGCGTCGACCTCGTCGGTGAACGCCTCGAGCCGGTCGAGGTCGAGCGGCTCGTCGCTGGCGAAGTATGCCTCGACGAGCTTCGGCATCAGCGCGCGGTGGCGCGGACGGAGCGTGGTGCGGGCGAAGTCGCGCTGGTGCAGGACGGGGGGGGGCATGCGGGCGCCACGATAGCAGCGCCCGGGCCCCCGGGTGTCACGGCTCGCTCACGCCCCCTACCTCCGGTCGAGGGCCACGTAGCGCGTCCGGCTGCCGTCGCGGCTCTTCACCTTGAGCAGCACCGGCTCGCCCGCGGGGGTGGCCTTCACCTGGCGCACCGCCTCGTCGGCGTTCGCGACCCGCGCCCGGTTGACCTCGAGGATGACGTCCCCCGGGCGGAGCTCCTCCGCGGCGTCGCTCCCGGGGGTCACCCGTCGCACCTCCGCCCCGCCGCTCGCTGCGTCGCCGAGCCCGAGCCCGAGCCCCGTCGAGTGCCCCTGGGCGCGGCCGCGGGGCCCCTCGCCGTTCTCGTCGTCGTCGGCGCCGGTCGCGCCGTCGCGGGGCTGCTCGCGGAGGGCGTCGAGGGTCACGTCGACCGTCTTGGCCGCGCGCTCGCGGAGGAGCGTCACCTTGACTGTGGACCCTGGCGCGTGGCGCGCCACGATGCGCGGGAGGTCCTGCGCGTGCGGGACGTCGGCGCCGTCGACTTCGAGGATGACGTCACCGGACTTCACGCCGACCCTCGCGGCCGGCCCGTCCGACTCGACGTCGCCGACCAGCGCCCCCTTCGCGTGGTCGAGCCCGAGGGCCTTGGCCAGCGGGGCGTCGACCGGCTGGATGGCGACGCCGAGGCGCCCCCTGGCGACGTGGCCCGTGGTCTCGAGCTGCGGCAGGACGTCGCGCAGGGCGTCGGAGGGGATGGCGAAGCCGATCCCCTTGCCGTTGGGGTTGATGGCCGTGTTGATGCCGACGACCTGGCCGTGCAGGTTGAAGAGCGGGCCGCCGCTGTTGCCGGGGTTTATGGACGCGTCGGTCTGGATGAAGTCGTCGTAGGGGCCGGCCCCGATGGCGCGGCTCTTCGCGCTCACGATGCCCATGGTGACGGTGTCGCCGAGGCCGAACGGGTTGCCGATCGCCACCACGTACTCGCCCACCCGCAGCGAGTCGCTCGCCCCGAGGGCGACCACGGGGAGGTCCTTCGCCCCCTGCAGCTGCAGCACGGCGAGGTCGAGCCGCCGGTCCCGCCCGATGACCTTCGCGGCGAACTCGCGCTCGTCCGACAGCTTGACCTTCACCTCGTCGGCGCCGTCGACCACGTGGGCGTTGGTGACGACCTTCCCGTCCGCCGCCACGATGAAGCCGGAGCCGAGCGCCCGCTGCTTCATCACGCCCCCCGGTTCGCCGTCGTCGGGGTCGCCGTGCGTCCCCGGGTGGCCGGAGGGGTGCCCCTGGAACGGCCCGAAGTTGAACGGCAGGCTCCACTCGGCCGTCCGCGGCATGGGGACGTCGTGGACGGTGGTGATGTTGACCACGGCGGGGCGGAGCCGCGCCACCAGCGTGGCCACGTCGGGCGTCCCGGGGAGGACAGGGATCGTGGCGAACGGGGCAGGGGAGATGGGGGTCGCGCCCGCCGCGCCGGTGCCGGCGGCCTGGGCGAGGTTGTGCTGGCAGCCCGCGAAGGCGCCGAGCGTGACGAGCAGGCCGAGACCGAGGAGAGCCTTGGAGTTCATCGTGTCACCTTTCGAGCGTGACAACCCGCCCGGGGGCGAAACTGTTCCCGGCATCCGCCGTGACCCGTACCCGCCGATCGAGCCGCGCGGCGGGCCGCCGAGCCCGCGCTACTTGCGCATGTAGTCCTTCCCCTCGCGCTCGAGGTACTCCTCGTAGTTGCCGCTGAAGTCCTTCACCTCGCCGGGGCGGAGCTCGACGACGCGCGTCGCGACCTCGTCGACGAAGTGGCGGTCGTGGCTCACGACGACGACCGTCCCCGTGAAGAGCTTCAGGCCGTCGAGGAGCCCCTCGATCGACTCGATGTCGAGGTGGTTGGTCGGCTCGTCCATCACGAGCACGTTGTTCTTGCAGAGGAGGAGCTTGGCGAGCAGCAGCCGCGCGCACTCGCCGCCGGAGAGCGCCTCGGTCGGCTTCAGCGCCGCCTCGCCCGAGAAGAGGAGCCGCCCGAGGATGCCGCGGATCATCTCCTGCGGGGCCTGCTTGTCGAACTGGTAGAGCCACTGGAAGGCGTTCATCCCCCCCGAGGTCTCGCCGATCGCCTCGTGGTGGTCCTGTGCGAAGTAGCCGACGTTCGTCTCGTGGCCCCAGCGGATCTCCCCCGCGTCCGGGTCGAGCGTCTCCTTCTTGGTGTCCGGGTCGAGGTTGGGGGAGGACCCCACCATCAGCTTGAGGAGGGTCGACTTGCCGATGCCGTTGGCGCCGATGACCGCCAGCTTGTCGCCGCGGTTCAGGTTCAGGCTGAGGCCGTCGAAGATCACCTTCTTCTCGGCCCCCTTGCCGAAGGCCTTCTTGACCCCCTCGATGCGGAGCACGTCGCGCCCGCTCGGCTTCTCGACCTCGAAGCGGACGAAGGGGCGGATGAGGGACGAGCGCTTCAGCTCCTTCACCTCGAGCTTCTCGATCTGCTTCACGCGCGACTGCGCCTGCTTGCTCTTGCTGGCGTGGGAGCCGAAGCGATCGACGAACTGCTGGAGGTCGGCGATCTTCTTCTTGGCCGA